>Ga0307515_10000284_pt1 | contig 124800 bp, 114 predicted proteins | sample 17_EM_MG_FD_194513 | JGI IMG/M metagenome (GOLD analysis project Ga0307515, IMG submission 194513) | Populus trichocarpa ectomycorrhiza microbial communities from riparian zone in the Pacific Northwest, United States - 17_EM | ecosystem: Host-associated > Plants > Roots > Unclassified...
GCCGGGCAAGCGCATGGGCCACGCCGGTGCGCTGATCTCCGGCGGCGCCGACACCGCAGACGCCAAGCTCGCCATCATGGAAGCGTGCGGCTTCACCGTCACGCGCAATCCCAGCGAGATGGCAAGGCTGTTGAAGGCCTTGCTGTAGCCAGTTCAGGCGGCGCCGGAACTGACGTCGGACATCGCCAGCGGCAAGGCCTGGCGCAAAGCCTCGGCCAGCGCATGCGGGCTGGTGGCCAGGCTGCGCTCGCGGGCGTCGGCGCCGAAGGACGTGAAGCCTTCGGTGATGGTCCAGCGCTGCGCGGCGCGGCCGAACAGCCGGTGCGCGCGCTCGGCCGCGGCAGCGGCGAAGGCGGCCGTCGGCGGCAGCGGCGGCGCAACCCCGGCCCGATCCAACACCCGCAGCAGCATGCTCCAGCCGCTGTCGTGCAGCAGGCCGGCGAGGTAGCCGTCGAAGGCCGGTGAACCCGCGGCGCCGGCAAAGGCCGCCGTATGCCAGGCCAACGCTTCGGCATGGTCCCAAAGCCGCGTGCCGGCCCGCGCGCTCAAGGGGCCCGGCGGTGCGTCGTACATCGGCTTCAGCACGACGCGCGCGATCACGGTCTGCAGGCCTTCGACGCCGATCAGCGCGATCGCCTGCGCCAGGTCGGTGACGGCACCTTGCGCGCGGTAGTACGGGCTGCTGGCCAGGCGCAGCACCTCGGCGGCCAGCACCATGTCCTTGGCCACGCGCTGGGCCAGCGCCGGCACCGGCAGCTCGGTCTGGCGCAACAGCGCCAGCAGTTGCGGGATCAGGGCCGTCGCGCGCGGCAGCAGGTCGTCAGGCAGCGCCGGCAGCGCCAGCGTCTTGTCCAGCGCGTCCAGCGCACGCTGTTCGGGGCCCGCGACGGGCGCATCGGTCAGCGGGCCGCAGCCCAGCAACCAGGGCAGGAAGGGCGTGGCTTCGGCCGCCGGGGGCGGCGGAATACTGCTTGTGGCGGCTGCGGCGCGCTTCGCCGGCGCCGGCCGCTCGGGCTGGCGCGGGGAGAAAAGGCGCGCCAGCCACTTCATCGGTGACCCAGGAGATCAGCGCTGCGCGAGCGGTGTCACGTCGCGGCGCGACGCGCCGACGAAGAGCTGGCGCGGGCGGCCGATCTTGTACTCGGGGTCGCCGATCATCTCGTTGAGCTGGGCGATCCAGCCCACCGTGCGCGCCAGCGCGAAGATCGCCGTGAACAGGCTGACCGGGATGCCTAAAGCGCGCTGCACGATGCCCGAATAGAAGTCGACGTTCGGGTACAGCTTGCGTGCGACGAAGTATTCGTCTTCGAGCGCGATCTTCTCCAGCGCCATCGCCAGCTTGAACAGCGGGTCGTCGTGCAGGCCGAGCGCGTTCAGCACCTCGTGGCAGGTCTCGCGCATCAGCTTGGCGCGGGGGTCGTAGTTCTTGTAGACGCGGTGGCCGAAACCCATCAGCTTGACGCTGGAGTTCTTGTCCTTGACCTGCTTGATGAACTCGCCGATCTTCTCGACGCCACCGTTCTTCTGGATGTCGCCCAGCATGTTCAGCGCCGCTTCGTTGGCGCCGCCGTGCGCCGGGCCCCACAGACAGGCCACGCCGGCGGCAATGGCCGCGAACGGGTTCGTGCCCGAGCTGCCGCACAGCCGCACGGTCGACGTCGACGCGTTCTGCTCGTGGTCGGCATGCAGGATGAAGATGCGGTCGATCGCGCGCACGATGACGTCGTTCGGCACGTACTCCTCGCACGGCGTCGCGAACATCATGCGCATGAAGTTGGCCGAGTACGAGAGGTCGTTCTTCGGGTAGATGAAGGGCTGGCCGACGCCGTACTTGTAGGCCATCGCCACCAGCGTCGGCATCTTCGCGATCAGGCGGATCGCCGAGATCTCGCGGTGCTGCGGGTTGTTGATGTCGGTGCTGTCGTGATAGAAGGCCGACAGCGCGCCGACCAGCCCCGTCATCACCGCCATCGGATGCGCGTCGCGGCGGAAACCGCGCAGGAAGAACTGCATCTGCTCGTTGACCATGGTGTGGTGGGTCACGAGGCTCGTGAAGTCGCTCTTCTGCTTCGTGTCAGGCAGCTCACCCTTCAGCAGCAGGTAACAGGTCTCGAGAAAGTCGCATTGCGTCGCGAGCTGCTCGATCGGGTAGCCGCGGTACAGCAGCTCGCCCTTGTCGCCGTCGATGTAGGTGATGGCCGACTGGCACGAGCCCGTCGACAGGAAGCCCGGGTCGTAGGTGAACTTGCCCGTCTGCCCGTACAGCTTGCGGATGTCGATCACGTCGGGCCCGATGCTGCCCTTGTACAAAGGCAGATCGATGCTGGGGCTGCCGTCGGAGAACGACAGGGTGGCTTTGACGTCGGAGGGGGTCATCACGGAGCCTTTCTTCAGTTCTGGATCGCCGGTGCCTGGCGCATCTGCGCCAGCACCTCGCGCACTTCGGGGCAGTCGATCTCGCCTTGCGGTTCGCGGCGCGCGAGCAGCAGGTCGAGCAGGTCGTTGTCCGGCAGGTCCATCAAGGCCATCAGGCCTGCGGCTTGCCGTGTCGTGATCGTCTCCTCGTGGCGGCGGAAAAAACGCTCGACGAAGAGGTCGTTCTCGAGCAGGCCGCGGCGGCAGCGCCAGCGCAGCTTGCTCAGGGACCGTTCGTCGAGGCGTGTATTCATCAGATGGCCCGACGCACCATCATTTCCTTGATCTTGCCGATCGCCTTGGTCGGATTCAGCCCCTTCGGGCAGACATCGACGCAGTTCATGATCGTGTGGCAGCGGAACAGGCGGTACGGATCTTCGAGATTGTCCAGCCGCGCCTCGGTGTCCTGGTCGCGGCTGTCGGCGATGAAGCGGTAGGCCTGCAGCAGGCCGGCCGGGCCGACGAACTTGTCCGGGTTCCACCAGAAGCTCGGGCAGCTGGTGGAACAGCTGGCGCACAGGATGCACTCGTACAGGCCGTTCAGCTCGTCGCGCTCTTCGGGGCTTTGCAGGCGTTCCTTCTCGGGCGGCCGCTCGTCGTTGACGAGATACGGCTTGATCGAGTGGTACTGCTTGAAGAACTGCGTCATGTCGACGATCAGGTCGCGGATCACCGGCAGCCCGGGCAGCGGCTTCAGCACCACGGTGCCGGGCAGCGTGCGCATGTTGGTCAGGCAGGCCAGGCCGTTCTTGCCGTTGATGTTCATCGCATCGGACCCGCACACGCCTTCGCGGCAGCTGCGCCGGAAGCTCAGCGTCGGGTCCACCGCCTTCAGCTTGTTCAGCGCGTCGAGCAGCATGCGCTCGCTGCCGTCGAGTTCGACCTGCAGCGTCTGCATGTAAGGCTTGGCGTCCTTGTCCGGGTCGTAGCGGTAGATCTGGAACGTACGGAGCGTCATGTGCGTGCAACCTTCAGAAGGAACGGACCTTCGGGGGAATCGAGTCGACGGTCAGCGGCTTCAGCTGCACCGGCTTGTAGTCGAGGCGGTTGCCTTCGGAATACCACAGCGTGTGCTTCATCCACACCGCATCGTTGCGGCCGTTCGGGTGCTCGGGCGTATCGGCGTAGTCGTCGACCGAATGGGCACCTCGGCTTTCGCGGCGCGCGGCCGCCGAGATCATCGTCGCCTGGGCGGCTTCGATCAGGTTCTCGACTTCCAGCGCTTCGATGCGCGCGGTGTTGAAGACCTGGCTCTTGTCCTTCAGCGCAATCGACTTGACGCGCTCGGCAACGGCCTGGATCTTGACCACGCCCTCGTCCATGCTGGCCTGCGTGCGGAAGACGCCGGCATGCTGCTGCATCGCGGCGCGGATGTCGTTCGCGACGTCCTGCGCGTATTCGCCGCTGCTGGCCGAATCCAGCCGCGCCAGCCGGGCCAGCGACACGTCGGCCGCCGACTTCGGCAGGTCCTTGTGCGATTCGCCCTTGGTGCTGTTGGCCACGATGTGGTTGCCGGCCGCGCGGCCGAACACCAACAGGTCGAGCAGCGAATTCGTGCCCAGCCGGTTGGCGCCGTGCACGCTGACGCATGAGCATTCGCCCACCGCGTACAGGCCATTCACGACGGCGTTCGGATTGCCGCCCTTCGGTGCCACGACCTGGCCGTGGATGTTGGTCGGCACGCCGCCCATCTGGTAGTGGATGGTCGGCACGACCGGGATCGGCTCTTTGGTGATGTCGACGTTGGCGAAGTTGTGGCCGATCTCGAACACGCTGGGCAGGCGCTTCATGATCGTGTCGGCGCCCAGGTGCGTCATGTCGAGGTTGATGTAGTCCTTGTTCGGACCGCAGCCGCGCCCTTCCTTGATCTCCTGGTCCATGCAGCGCGAAACGAAGTCGCGCGGCGCCAGGTCCTTCAGCGTCGGCGCATAACGCTCCATGAAGCGTTCGCCGTTGCTGTTGCGCAGGATGGCGCCTTCGCCGCGGCAGCCTTCGGTCAGCAGCACGCCGGCACCGGCGACACCGGTCGGGTGGAACTGCCAGAACTCCATGTCTTCGAGCGGGATGCCGGCCCGCGCGGCCATGCCCAGCCCGTCGCCGGTGTTGATGAAGGCGTTCGTGCTGGCCGCGAAGATGCGCCCGGCGCCGCCGGTGGCCAGCAGCGTGGTCTTGGCTTCGAGGATGTAGACCTCGCCGGTCTCCATCTCCAGCGCGGTGACGCCGAGCACGTCGCCATCGGCGTCGCGCACCAGGTCCAGCGCCATCCACTCGACGAAGAAGTTGGTGCGCGCCTTGACGTTCTGCTGGTACAGCGTGTGCAGCATCGCGTGGCCGGTGCGGTCGGCCGCGGCGCAGGCGCGCTGCACCGGCTTTTCGCCGTAGTTCGCGGTATGGCCGCCGAACGGGCGCTGGTAGATCGTGCCGTCGGGGTTGCGGTCGAACGGCATGCCGAAGTGTTCGAGCTCGTAGACGACCTTCGGCGCTTCGCGGCACATGAACTCGATCGCGTCCTGGTCGCCGAGCCAGTCCGAACCCTTCACGGTGTCGAAGAAGTGGTAGTGCCAGTTGTCTTCGCTCATGTTGCCGAGCGAGGCGCCGATGCCGCCTTGCGCGGCCACGGTATGCGAACGCGTCGGGAACACCTTGGACAGCACGGCGACGTTCAGGCCGGCGCGGGCGAGTTGCAGCGAAGCCCGCATGCCGGAGCCGCCGGCGCCGACGATGACGACGTCGAACTTGCGTTTGGCGAGGGTAGCCATCAAAGTCTCCAGAGCACTTGCACGGCCCAGCCGGCGCAACCGACGAGCCAGACGATGGTCGCCACCTGCAGCACCAGCCGCACGCCGACGGGCTTGACGTAGTCCATCCAGATGTCGCGCACGCCGACCCAGGCATGCCAGGCCAGCGACACGATGACGACGAAGGTCAGCACCTTCATCCACTGCGTGGCGAAGATGCCGGCCCAGCGGTCGTAGCCCAGCGGCCCGGGCAGCAGCAGCTGCACCAGCAGCACGAGCGTGAACAGGGCCATCAGCGTGGCGGTGACGCGCTGGCTGAGCCAGTCGCGCATGCCGTAGTGCGCACCGACGACGATGCGCTTGGAGCCGAAGTTGGTAGACATCGTGGTGACTCTCAATACAGGCCGAACAGCTTGGCACCCAGCGCCAAGGTCAGCAGCAGGCTGGCAGCCAGCGTGAACACGGCCGACGAGTGGCCTTGCTGCTTGCTGACGCTGTGCGTCACGTCCATCCACAGATGGCGCACGCCGGCGATGAAGTGCAGCAGGTAGGCCCAGATCAGTGCCAGCACGACCAGCTTCACGAACCAGGCCGGCACGAAACCGATGCCGGCGATGAAGGCGCTGGTGAAGCGGTCGTAGGAGATCTCGGACGTGACGCTGGCGTCGAACAGCCAGATCACGAAGGGCAGCAGCACGAACATCAAGGCGCCGCTGATGCGGTGCAGGATGGACACGATGCCCGCCGGCGGCAGCCGGTATTTGACGGCGTCGATCAGACGCATCGTTCCGGGTCTTTGCTTTGTCATCTCGGCCATGGGGTGGGTCTTTGTACCTGGATGAAACCAGGGGAGTTTATTGCAATGCAGCAGACTGACGAGACGCTGATTCAGCTCAGCTGGTTGCGGTAGTGGTGGGCAGCCGTGTTGTACAGCCCGCGCCGCAGCTCGACCGGGCGGTCGCCGTAGGTGAAGGACAGCCGCTCCACCGACAGCAGCGGCGCGCCGGCATGCAGCCCCAGCGCCTCGGCTTCGTCGGCCGCGGCGGCAACGGCGCGGATCTTCTCTTCGGCGCGGATCATGCGGATACCGAACTCGGTCTCGAACAGGCTGTACATCGGCCCGCGGTAGCCCGACAGCTTCTCGGCACTGAGGCCCTTGAACAGGTTGCCCGGCAGCCAGATGTCGTCGAGCACGACCGGGCGCCCTTCGCTCAGCAGCAGCCGGCGCAGCTGCACCGCCGGCTCGCCGGACTTCAGCTCGAGCATGCGCGCCACGTCGGCCGGCGCGCGCATGCGGCGGCAGTCGAGCAGGCGGCGCTGCATGCCGGCCGGCACGCCTTCGTCGGGCGTCAGCCGCAGAAAGCGGTACTGGATGTTCTCTTCGGAATGCGTCGCGACGAAGGTGCCCTTGCCCTGGCGGCGCACGAGCAGGTTTTCGGTGGCGAGCTCGTCGATCGCCTTGCGCACCGTGCCCTGGCTCACCTTGAAGCGCACGGCCAGTTCGACCTCGCTCGGGATCGCTTCGCCCGGCTTCCACTCGCCGGCCTGCAGGCTGCGCGTCAGCAGGCCCTTGATCTGCTGGTACAGCGGGCTGAACGAAGGCGTGGGTTCCATGAGCGCGGCATCGGACATGAACCGTATTGTCTTACATAAGACATAAGAGTGGTGTCAGCCTGCCGCCGCTAGAATCTTCGGTCGATTCGAATCCCCTTTCAGGAGCCCTCCATGAGCAAGAAGCCCGTTCGCGTGGCGGTAACCGGCGCTGCCGGCCAGATCGGTTACGCCCTGCTGTTCCGCATCGCCTCGGGCGAAATGCTGGGCAAGGACCAGCCGGTGATCCTGCAACTGCTCGAAGTGCCGGTCGAAGGCCCGCAGAAGGCGCTGAAGGGCGTGATGATGGAGCTGGAAGACTGCGCCTTCCCGCTGCTGGCCGGCATGGAAGCGCACAGCGATCCGATGACCGCGTTCAAGGACACCGACTACGCGCTGCTGGTCGGCTCGATGCCGCGCAAGGCCGGCATGGAGCGCGCCGAGCTGCTGTCGATCAACGGCCAGATCTTCACCGCGCAAGGCAAGGCGCTGGACGCGGTGGCCAGCCGCGACGTGCGCGTGCTGGTGGTCGGCAACCCGGCCAACACCAACGCCTACATCGCGATGAAGAGCGCGCCCGGCCTGCCGCGCAAGAACTTCACCGCGATGCTGCGCCTGGACCACAACCGCGCGTTGAGCCAGGTCGCCGCGAAGACCGGCAAGCCGGTGGCCAGCATCAAGAAGCTCGCCGTCTGGGGCAACCATTCGCCGACGATGTACGCCGACTACCGCTTCGCCACCATCGACGGCGCGCCGGTGAAGGACATGATCAACGACCAGGTCTGGAACAAGGACGTGTTCCTGCCCACCGTCGGCAAGCGCGGCGCCGCGATCATCGAAGCGCGCGGCCTGTCGTCGGCCGCGTCGGCCGCCAACGCCGCCATCGACCATATGCGCGACTGGGCGCTGGGCACGAACGGCGAGTGGGTGACGATGGGCGTGCCGAGCAACGGCGAATACGGCATCCCGAAGGACGTGATGTTCGGCTTCCCGGTCACCACCGCGGGCGGCGAATACAAGATCGTCGAAGGTCTGCCGATCGACGCGTTCTCGCAGAGCTGCATCGACAAGACCCTGGCCGAACTCACCGGCGAACAGGACGGCGTCAAGCACCTGTTGTGATCCACCCCAGGACGGCGCTGTTCGACGCCGGCGAGCTGCCACCGGCACTGCCGGTGTGCGACCACTACGCCGGCGTCGAAGTCCGCATGCGCAAGAGCCTGGAGCTGCAGGCCGAGATGGGGCCGGTGTTCGACGTCACGCTCGACGGCGAAGACGGCGCGCCGGTCGGCGGCGAACTCGAGCACGCCGAGCTCATCGCCGAACTCGTGATGTCGCCGGCCAACCGCTTCGGCCGCGTCGGCGCGCGCGTGCAGACGGTTGAGCATGCCCGCTTCGACGACGTCGTCGAAAAGCTGGTGCAGCGCGCCGGCGAACGGCTGGCCTACCTGATGATCCCCAAGCCGCACGGCCTGGCCGACCTGCAGCGGGCCGCGAACGCGGTCGACGCCGCGAGCCGCCGCGCCGGGCTGGCGCGCGTGATCCCGCTGCACGCGCTGGTCGAAACCCACGGCGCGCTGCGCGAAGTGGACGCGCTGGCCGCGCACCCGCGCATCGAATCGCTGTCCTTCGGGCTGATGGACTTCGTCTCGGCACACCGCGGCGCGATCCCGCAGACGGCGATGGGCTCGAGCGGCCAGTTCGAACACCCGCTGGTGCTGCGCGCGAAGCTCGAGATCGCCGCCGCGTGCCATGGCCATGCCAAGGTGCCGTCGCACTGCGTCGTCACCGAGTTCAAGGACCAGGCAGCGCTGCAGACGGCCGCCGAGAAGGCCGGCCGCCAGCTCGGCTACACGCGCATGTGGAGCATCCACCCGGCGCAGATCCGCACCATCGTCGACGCCTTCTCGCCGAGCACGGCCGAGGTCGACCAGGCCGTCGAGATCATCGTCGCCGCGCAGGCCGCCGACTGGGCGCCGATACGCCACAAAGACACGCTGCACGACCGCGCCAGCTACCGCTACTTCTGGCAGGTGCTGGAGCGCGCGCACCGCACCTCGGTGACCGGCGGCGCCCAACTGCCGGCCGAAGTGCGGCTGGCCTTCTTCGACAACACCTGAACGGCCCCGACCCCCGGCCACCCCGGTCGCCCGGCCGCAGTTCTGAACAAAGTCCTTGCCAAGTCTTATATAAGACATAAAATATAAGACATCCACCGACCCGCTGGAGAACACCCATGCTCGCCGCCTACCGCCAACATGCCGCCGAACGCGCCGCGCTCGGCATCCCGCCGCTGCCGCTGTCGGCCGCGCAAACCGCCGAACTGATCGAGCTGATCAAGTCGCCGCCCGCCGGCGAAGACAGCTTCCTGCTCGACCTGCTGACCCACCGCGTGCCGCCCGGCGTGGACGACGCGGCCAAGGTCAAGGCCAGCTTCCTGGCTGCGGTGGCGCACGGCGACATCGCCGTCGCGCTGCTGTCCAAGGCCCGCGCCACCGAGTTGCTCGGCACCATGGTCGGCGGCTACAACGTCAAGCCGCTGATCGACCTGCTGGACGACGCAGCCGTGGCCGCCATCGCCGCCGAAGCGCTGAAGAAAACGCTGCTGATGTTCGACTTCTTCCACGACGTGGCCGAGAAGTCCAAGGCCGGCAATGCCTTCGCGTCGGATGTCATTCGCAGCTGGGCCGACGCCGAGTGGTTCACCACCCGGCCCGAGGTCGGGAAGAAGATCACCGTCAGCGTGTTCAAGGTCGCCGGCGAAACCAACACCGACGACCTGAGCCCCGCACCCGACGCCTGGAGCCGGCCTGACATCCCGCTGCACTACCTGGCGATGCTGAAGAACGCGCGCCCCGGCATCACGCCCGAAGAAGACGGCAAGCGCGGGCCGATGAAGTTCATCGAAGACCTGAAGGCGCGCGGCCACCTGGTGGCCTACGTCGGCGACGTCGTCGGCACCGGCTCGTCGCGCAAGAGCGCGACCAACAGCGTGATCTGGGCCACCGGGCAAGACATCCCCTTCGTGCCGAACAAGCGCTTCGGCGGCGTCACGCTCGGCGGCAAGATCGCGCCGATCTTCTTCAACACGCAGGAAGACTCGGGCGCGCTGCCGATCGAGGTCGACGTGTCGAATCTCGAGATGGGCGATGTCGTCGACATCCTGCCCTACGACGGCAAGATCCTGAAGGACGGCACGCAAGTCGCCGCGTTCCAGATCCGCAGCGACGTGCTGTTCGACGAAGTGCGCGCCGGCGGCCGCATCAACCTGATCATCGGCCGCTCGCTCACCGCGAAGGCGCGCGAGTTCCTCGGCCTGCCCGCCAGCAGCACGTTCCGCCTGCCGCAGGCCCCGGCCGCGACGAAGGCCGGCTTCACGCTGGCGCAGAAGATGGTCGGCCGCGCCGTCGGCTTGCCTGAAGGCCAAGGCGTGCGCCCGGGCACCTACTGCGAGCCGAAGATGACCAGCGTCGGCAGCCAGGACACCACCGGCCCGATGACGCGCGACGAGCTGAAGGATCTGGCCTGCCTGGGCTTCAGCGCCGACCTGGTGATGCAGAGCTTCTGCCACACCGCCGCTTACCCGAAGCCGGTGGACGTGAAGACGCACCGCGAGCTGCCGGCCTTCATCAGCAACCGCGGCGGCATTTCGCTGAAGCCCGGCGACGGCATCATCCACAGCTGGCTGAACCGCATGCTGTTGCCCGACACCGTGGGCACCGGCGGCGACAGCCACACGCGTTTCCCGATCGGCATCAGCTTCCCGGCCGGTTCCGGCCTGGTGGCCTTCGGCGCCGCCACCGGCGTGATGCCGCTGGACATGCCCGAATCGGTGCTGGTGCGCTTCAAGGGCCAGATGCAGCCCGGCGTGACCCTGCGCGACCTGGTGCATGCGATTCCGCTGTACGCCATCAAGCAGGGCCTGTTGACGGTGGCCAAGCAAGGCAAGAAGAACGCCTTCTCGGGCCGCATCCTCGAAATCGAAGGCTTGCCGGACCTGAGGGTCGAACAGGCCTTCGAACTCAGCGACGCATCGGCCGAACGCAGTGCCGCCGGCTGCACGGTGCGGCTGAACCAGGAGCCGATCATCGAGTACCTGAACTCGAACATCGTGCTGCTGAAGAACATGATCGCGCAGGGCTACGCCGACCGCCGCAGCATCGAGCGCCGCATTGCCAAGATGCAGGAATGGCTGGCCAACCCGACGCTGCTGCAGGCCGATGCCGACGCCGAATACGCGCACGTCATCGAGATCGATCTGGCGGACATCAAGGAACCCATCCTCTGCTGCCCGAACGACCCCGACGACGCCAAATTCCTCAGCGAAGTCGCCGGCACGAAGATCGACGAAGCCTTCATCGGCAGCTGCATGACCAACATCGGCCACTTCCGCGCCGCGAGCAAGCTGCTCGAAGGCAAGCGCGACATCCCGGTCAAGCTGTGGGTGGCACCGCCGACGAAGATGGACCAGGCCGAGCTGACCAAGGAAGGCCACTACGCCAACTTCGGCAGCGCCGGCGCGCGCACCGAAATGCCGGGCTGCAGCCTGTGCATGGGCAACCAGGCGCAGGTGAAGGAAGGCGCGACGGTGGTCTCGACCAGCACGCGCAACTTCCCGAACCGCCTCGGCAAGAACACCAACGTGTTCCTGGCCTCCGCCGAGCTGGCAGCCATCGCCAGCAAGCTCGGCCGGCTGCCGAGCGTGGCCGAGTACCACGCCGACATGGGCGTGATCAACGCCGATGGCGCCAAGGTCTACCGCTACATGAACTTCGACAAGATCGACGAGTACGCGGAGGCGGCGAAGGCAGTCACGGCCTGAGTCGGAGCGCTACGCGTCCTGTCGCGGGCCGCGCTTGGCCGCCTTTTCGAGCAGGGCCACGCCCCGCTCCTGGCGGCCGGCGCCGCTCGCGGCGCGCAGCATGAAGCGCGTTTCGGCATCGAACTCGGCCAGCATCAGCGTCGTCATCTCGTCGAGCAGCCGGTTGATCGTCGTACCGCGGCTTTGCGCCAGCGCACGCAGGCGCTGATGCTTGTCGTCCGGGAGACGCAGGGTCAGGGCAGCCATGGTTCCAGCTCCTTCAAAAATGTCATCGGGTCGAGCGTCCGCAGGCCCGGGAACTGCAGTTCGCCGCGCGCCACGTCACGCAGGTTGCGCGTGACGATCGCGTCGGCACCGCCAGCGACGGCCAGTTCGATCAGGTGGTTGTCGGCCTCGTCCGGCAGGTTCGGGCGCCAGCCAAAGTACACCCGGGTCCACTCGCAAACGCCGAGAACGATGTCGAACAACTCGTAGCGTTCAGCCGCCGTCAGCGGCGCGCCGCGCCAGAGGGCCTCCCGGGCCAACACGTCTTCGTACTCGGCGAACAGCGCGGCGCCCATCAGTGGCTGGCAACGGCCTTGAAGACAGGCGCGTAGCACCGCGTTCGCCGAGCCGCCGCCGAGGCACGCGGAAACGAACACGTTGGTGTCGACAACGATCCGGCGAATCATGCTCGAATGGTAGCAAAATTGCCACCGAATCAAGCACTGGCGCGCAAGGGCAGCCGCACGCGCACGACGGCCGCGCCCGGCGCGGTGTCGCAGTCGATGCGCCCACCCAGGCGCGCAACGACTTCGGCCACGATGGCCAGGCCAAGCCCGGTGCCCGGCACGCCGCGGCTGGCCTCGCCGCGTGCGAAGGCCTGCAGCAGATGAGCCTGCTGCTCGGGCGCGATGCCGGCGCCGGCGTCCTGCACGGCGATGAAGGCTTCGCCGGCCGTCGCGGCCAGCGTCAATCGAACCGGCGGCCGGCCGTGCTTGAAGGCGTTGTCGAGCAGGTTGTGCAGCACCCGCTCGAGCAGCAGCCGGTTCGCGTGCGGCAGCGGCAGCGCCGGCGGCAGGTCCAGCTGCAGTTCACCCGCCGGGCGCAGCAGGCCGGCCGCCGCCGCGCGCGCCAGCGCCGCCAGGTCCACCGTCTCGTCCAGCGGCAGTTCGGCCGCCCGCAGGTGGTCGACGAAGCTCTGCACCAGCCGGTCGACGACGTCGACATTGCGCACGATGCCGTCGCGCCGCGCCTGCAGCGCCGGGTCGTCGGGCAGCAGTTCGGCGGCCATGCGGATGCGCGCCAGCGGGCTGCGCAAGTCGTGCGAGACGCCGGCCAGCATCAGCCGCCGTTCGCGTTCGTGGCGTGCCAGGCGCTCGCGCAGCGCGCTGAATGCGGCCTCGATGGCGGCGATCTCGGCCGTGGGTGCGGCCGCGGCCGGCTCCGCCGGCGCAGCGATGTCGCTGCCGGGCGCGTGCGTCAACAGGCGCTGGCGCAGCCGGTCCAGCGGCCGCGTCAGGTGCCGCGCCACGACCCAGCTGATGCCGGCCACCACGGCCAGCGCCAGCAGCTGCGCCACCAGCATCCGCTGCGGCAGCCGCGGCTCGATCAGCTCGTCGGTCAGGCCGAACCAGCGCTGGCTGCCGCCGGCCGCCGGCAGGGCGATCCAGACAACCGGGTTGTCGGCACCCCGCGACAACGCGACACCCTGCACCGGCACGCCTTGTGCCAGCAGGTCGGCGCGCAGCTCGGCAATGCGGGGCGCAAGCGCGGGGCTGTGCACCGCCCGCGCCGGCAGTTCGCTGGCGCTCTGCAGCAGCGGCACCGCCGCGCCTGCGTCGACGGGCTCGCCGGCCGCCGCACGCAGCGCCGGTGCCCAGCGTTCGGCAACCAGGCGGGCCACGGTGCGGCTGCGCTCGGTGTAGAAGAAGAAGCCGAAGCCGCTCAGCAGCACGACCGCCGTGACCAGCTGGGCCAGCAGCAGGCGCACGAACAGCGTGTCGAAGCGCCGCATTCAGCCGCCGCGCGGCACGAATGCGTAGCCTTCGCCGCGCACCGTGTCGATCCAGTCGCTGCCCGGGCTGGCGTCGCGCAGCTTGCGGCGCAGCCGCGCCACCTGCACGTCGACGCTGCGGTCCAGCGGCTTGTAGCCGCCAACCTGCACCGCCTCGCTGAGCTGGTCACGCGACCAGGCCCGGCCCGGCGTGCGCGCCAGCGTCACGAGCAGCTTGAACTCGATGCTCGTCAGCCCGAGCGCGGCTGTGCCGCAGTGCACCTCGCGCTTGACGAGGTCGACGACGAGCCCGTCGAAGCGCAGCAGCGGCGCCTCGGCGCGCCCGGGTGCCGTGCGCCGCAGCAGCGCACGCACGCGTGCCACCAGCTCGCGCGCTTCGAAAGGCTTGGCCAGGTAGTCGTCGGCGCCGATCTCGAGCCCGAGCACGCGGTCCAGCGGATCGCCGCGCGCGGTGAGCATGACGATGCCGAGCGCGGGATGTTCGGCGCGCCAGCGCCGGCACAGCTCGTAGCCGCTGGCGTCGGGCAGCATGACGTCGAGCAGCAGCACGTCGGGCTGCAGCGCGGCCAGTCCGCGCTCGCCGTCGCCGCCGGTCAGCACCGTGTGCGTGGCCCAGCCTTCGCGCTGCAGGAGTTCGCAGACCATCGCCGACAGTTCGGCGTCGTCGTCGACGATCAGAACCAGGGGTTTCGAATTCATCGCCCTTGCTCGGCTGCCACGCGGCCAGTGTAGAGCGGCCTCGTGGCTGGTCACCGCATGTTGCAGCGCTGTCGCATCTCGTCGCGCAGCGTGGCCGCTGCCGGCGGTGCAGCAGCGTCCAATGATCCGGTGCCGACATGTCGTCGGCCCTTGATCTGCAAGGAGCTTCGCATGCATTCCAACCGCCTTTCCCTTCTCTCGACCGCCGCCGTCATCGCGGCCGCCCTGCTCGCCGGCGCGCCCGCGGCGCAGGCCCGCGAACGCCAGGTCAGCGTGCACGGCAGCCAGGGCAAGAGCCTGACGCGCCAGGTCTCGCGCAGCGATGGCGACGTCTCGTCGAGCACCACGCTCGGCAACGGCAAGACGGCGTCGCGCACGGTCGACCGCAGCGCCGACGGCACCCAGGCCACGCTGACCGGCCCGAACGGCGCCACTGCCACGCGCAGCACCACCAAGACCGACACCGGCTCGTCGACGACGATCAGCACCGGCAGCGGCAAGAGCGCCACCGTCGACATCACCCGCCAGCCCTGAGCGCCGGCCTTGAACGCCGAGTCGCTGCGGTCGAGCGGGGCCACGGCCTGGCTGCCGTGGCTGCTCGGGCTCTTCGTCGTGGTGCTCGGCGTGGCCACGCTCGAAGGCCTGGTGCGGCAGTTCGCGCTGCACCGGGCCTACGACTGGCGCGCTTTCGCCGCGTCGCTGGGCGATGCGCTCGGCCGCCGCGCCGTCGACGCGCTCGGCCTTTCGGCGGCGGCGCCGCTGCTGGGCTGGGCCGTTGCGCACCGGCTCGGCAACATCGCGCTGAACGGCGCGGCGCAGTGGCTGCTGCTGTTCGTCGGCCAGGAGTTGAGCTACTACGCCTACCACCGCTGCGCCCACCGCGTGCGCTGGTTCTGGGCCACGCATGCCGTGCACCACACGCCGAACGAGCTGACGCTGGCCGCGGCGCTGCGTCTGGGCTGGACCGGCAAGCTCAGCGGCACCGCGCTGTTCTTCGCGCCGATGCTGTGGCTGGGCTTCGCGCCGACCGCCGTGTTCGCGACGCTGGCGCTGAACCTGCTGTACCAGTTCTGGCTGCACGCCAGCTGGATCCCGAAGCTGGGTCCGCTGGAGTGGGTGCTCAACACGCCGTCGCACCACCGCGTGCACCATGCCAGCAACCCCGAGTACCTGGACTGCAACTATGGCGGCGTGCTGATCGTCTTCGACCGCCTGTTCGGCAGCTTCGTCGCCGAGCGCGACGACATCGCGCCGCGCTACGGGCTGACGACGCCGCTGCACAGCCACAACCCGGTCACGATCGCGCTGCACGAGTGGCGGCATCTGGGCCGCGACCTGTTGTCGGTGCGCGGCCCGGCCGCGCTGGGGCGCGTGCTGTTCGGCCCGCCGGGTGACGTCAAGCCACCGCGCGCAGCGGGGCGAACACCCGTTGCTTCAGCGCGGCCGCGCCGGGCGGGGTGATGTGGATGACGCGCGAGTCTTTCGCGCGCCGCGCCCAGCCCAACGCGAACAGGCGCTGCAGCAAGGCCGCGCCCAGCGATCCGGCCAGGTGGTGGCGCCGCGCGCTCCAGTCCAGGCAGGCGCGGCACACCGGCCGGCGCTGCCGTTCGAGCGCGTCGACGTCGACGCCCAGGCCTTGGAAGAACGTGGTGCCGGCCGGCGTCAGCACCGGCACGCGCTCGTCCAGCTGCAGCAGGCCACGGGCCAGCAAGCCGTCGTAGACCTGCACGCCGGCGTCGCCGGCCAGGTGGTCGTAGCACTGGCGTGCCGCGCGCAGCGCCGGCTCGCGCGGGCTCGTGCGCAGCCGCAGCGCGCCGGCGCGGAACGCCACGCCCATCAGGCCTTCGAGCAGCTGCGCCACGTCGGCATCGGCCAGGCGAAAGTAGCGGTGCCGGCCCTGCACTTCCAGTGTCAGCAGGCCACCTTCGTGCAGCTTGGCCAGGTGCACGCTGGCGGTCTGCTTGGTGATGTGGGCCACGCCTGCCAGTTCGGTTGCGGTCAGCGCCTGGCCGCCCATCAGCGCCGTCAGCATGCCGGCGCGGGCGGGGTCGCCGATCAGCGCGGCGATGCGGGCGATGTGCGGGCTGTCGTTCATGGTTCGATCGTAGACGAACCATGAACGGCCCGGCCGGCGCTACCGTCAAGGCCTGTAGCCAACACGCGAGCCGCCATGACTCTGACCTGTTTCATCCGTTACCAGATCGACCCGTTCCAGCGCGACGCCTTCCGCGAATACGCCGAAGCCTGGGGCCGCATCATCCCGCGCTGCGGCGGCGCGCTGCTCGGTTACTTCCTGCCGCACGAAGGCACGAACGATGTCGCCTGGGGACTGATCTCCTTCGACAGCCTGGCCGCCTACGAGGCCTATCGCGCACGCCTGAAAACCGACCCCGAAGGCCGCGCCAACTTCGAGTTCGCGCAGGCGCGCCGGCTGATCCTGCGCGAAGAGCGCAACTTCGTTACCGGCGTCGAAGGCACGCTGAACCGCCCCGCCGAAGCGCCGCGCTGACCCGGCGTGCGGCGGGTAAGCTCGCGGTTTCGCTTGGCCTCTGCCCTCTGATGCACCCGCCCATGCTCCGCCGTCTTGCCCCGCTGACCCTGTGCCTTGCCGCGGCCCTGCTGCCGCCCGCCTTCGCCGCCGACCCCGCCGCCGCACCGAAGCCGGCGGCGGGGTTGCCAGGCAAGGCAACCACCAAGCCCGCCGCCAAAGCCCCGGCCAAGAAGGCCCCCGCGGCACCGGCCCTGCCCACCGCCAGCGGCGAGCAGCTGGCCGCCGCGGCGCTGACCTTCTTCGGCAACTACGCCTGCGAGCTGAACCAGGCCATCGCCGTCGACATCAACCGCCAGAACGACGGTTATGTCGACGTGCGCTTCGGCAAGCAGAGCTGGACGATGAAGCCGGTGCTGTCGAGCTCCGGCGTCGTGCGGCTCGAAGACGTGAAGGGCCGCATGCTGGTGCTGCAGGTGGCCAACAAGTCGATGCTGATGGACGTGGCCGCCGGCCGGCGCGTCGTCGACGACTGCGTGCATGAAAAGCAGCGTGTCGCGCACGACGGGCCGCAGGCCAAGCTGGGCATCGGCGCCACGGTCGAAGTGAAGCTGCGCATCCTGGAGACGACGGATGTGCACATGAACCTGCTCAACTACGACTACTACCAGGACAAGCCGACCGACGACTTCGGCCTGGCGAAGACCGTGTCGCTGATCAAGGCCGCGCGCGCCGAGGCGCCGAACAGCCTGTACTTCGACAACGGCGACCTGCTGCAAGGCAGCCCGCTCGGCGACTACGTGGCACGCGTCAAGCCGCTGCAGCCGGGCGAGGTGCACCCGGCCTACAAGGTGCTGAACGCGCTCGGCGTCGACGCCGCGAACATCGGCAACCACGAGTTCAACTACGGCCTGCCCTTCCTGCGCCAGGCGCTGGCCGGCGCCAACTTCCCGTACGTCAACTCGAACGTCTATGTCGACGACGGCGATGGCAACCCGGCCAACGACGTCAACGCGTTCACACCCTACGTCATTCTCGAACGCACGTTCACCGACAGCAGCGGCGGCAAGCAGGCGCTGAAGATCGGCGTCATCGGCTTCGTGCCGCCGCAGATCATGCTGTGGGACCGGCAGAACCTGATCGGCAAGCTGAGCGTGCGCGACATCATCGAGTCCGCCAACCGCTTCGTGCCCGAGATGAAGAGCAAGGGCGCCGACATCGTGATCGCGATCCCGCATTCGGGCTTCGAACGCGGCGAGACGCTGTTCTTCGCCGAGAACGCGGTCGCGCGGCTGGCCGAGGTGCCGGGCATCGACGCGATCCTGTTCGGCCATTCGCACGGCGAGTTCCCGGGCCGCTTCTTCGCCGGCCACCCGAAGGTCGACCTGGCCAAGGGCACGATCAACGGCGTGCCGGCGGTGATGCCGGGCCGCTGGGGCGACCACCTTGGCGTCATCGACCTCGTGCTCGACAACACGACCGGCGTCTGGAAGGTGAAGGACAGCCGCGCCGAGATCCGGCCGATCTGGGACCGCGCGGCGAAGAAGCCGCTGGTCGACGCCGACCCGATGGTGGCGGCCCTCGTCGGCGCCGAACACGACGGCACGGTGGCCTACATGCGTGGCCAGGTGGCGCAGACGAGCACGCCGATCCAGAGCTACTTCGCGCAGGTTGCCGACGACCCGTCGGTGCAGCTGGTGTCGCTGGCGCAGCTGGCCTACGTGAAGCGCGCCGTGCAAGGCACGGCCTACGAGGGCCTGCCGCTGCTGTCGGCCGCGGCGCCGTTCAAGACCGGCGGCCGCATGGGCTGGAACTACTACACCGACATCCCGGCCGGCCCGATAGCGCTGCGCAATGTGGCCGACCTTTACGTCTACCCGAACACGGTGAAGGCGGTGCAGCTGAACGGCGCGCAGGTGCGCGAATGGCTGGAGATGTCGGCCGGCCAGTTCAACCGCATCGACCCCACCGGCGCGCCCGAGCAGGAGCTGATCAACGCCGCCTTCCCGAGCTACAACTTCGACACCATCGACGGCGTCAGCTACCGCATCGACGTGACGCAGGCCGCACGCTACGACCGCAACGGCAAGATCGTGGCCCCCGACGCGCACCGCATCGTCGACCTGCGCTACGCCGGCCAGCCGATCGACGAGCAGGCGCGCTTCCTCGTCGTGACGAACAACTACCGCGCCTCGGGCGGCGGCAACTTCCCCGGGCTGGACGGCAGCAACATCGTCGTCGACGCGCCCGACGAAAACCGCGAGGCGCTGGTGCAGTACCTGCTGGCCGCCAAGACCATCGACCCCGCGGCCGACGGCAACTGGCGCGTGCAGCCGGTGCGCGGCGTGAAGCTGCGCTTCGCGTCGGGCAGCGGCGGCATCGCGCACCTGCCGCGCTACCCGGGCATCAAGCTCGTCAAGGACAACGGCGACGGCTCGGCGTTGTACGAACTGGCCCCGTGACCATGCGTCCGCTCGTCGTCAAGCTGGCCGTGGTGCTGGCGGCCCTGGCCGCCGCCGCTGCGCTGCTGCTGGCCGGCGCGGTGCTCTGGTACGGCACGCAGCTGCCGGCGCTGGACAAGGTCACCGACTACCAGCCGCGCCAGCACCTGCAGGTGTTCACCGCCGACGGCGTGGAGATCGCCGAATTCGGCAGCGAGCGGCGCATCTTCGTGCCCATCGCGCAGGTGCCGCAGCGCTTGCAGGACGCGGTGCTGGCGATCGAGGACACGCAGTTCCGCGAGCATGGCGGCATCAGCCCGCGCGGCGTGCTGCGCGCCGTCTGGGCCGCCATCAGCGGCGGCATGCCGCAGGGCGCCAGCACGATCACGCAGCAGGTCGCGCGCACCTTCTTCCTGTCGACGCGGCGCACGCCGGAACGCAAGATCAAGGAAGCGCTGCTGGCGTTGCAGATCGAACGCCATCTCGGCAAGGACCAGATCCTCGAGCTGTACCTGAACCAGATCTACCTCGGCCAGCGGGCCTACGGCTTCGGCGCCGCGGCGCAGGTCTACTTCGGCAAGCCGCTGGCGGCGCTGTCGGTGGCCGAGACGGCGATGCTGGCCGGGCTGCCGCAGAACCCGGGTTACGCGAACCCGATCACGAACCTGGAGCGCGCCAAGCGGCGCCAGCTGCTGGTGCTGGCGCGCATGCGCGATACCGGCGTCATCGACGAAGCCACGCGGGCGCGGGCCGCGGCCGAAGCGCTGCAGCTGCGCAGCCCGGGCCAGGTCGACGTGCATGCCCAGCATGTCGCCGAGATGGCGCGCCAGGCGGTGGTGGAACGGCTGGGCGACAAGGCCTACACCGCCGGCATCCGCGTCGTCACGTCGCTGCGCGCCGCCGACCAGGAAACCGCGCACCAGGCGCTGCGCCGCGCCGTGCTGGCACACGAAGCGCGCCAGCCCTGGCGCGGCCCGGAAGACCACGAAGAGCTGCCTGCCGACGAAGCCGAAACCGAGCTCGCCGTGGCCCAGGCGCTGAAGGACCACCCCGACGACGAAGATCTGCGCGTGGCCATCGTCACCGCCGCCAACCCGAAGGAAGTGGTGGCCCAGCTGGCGACCGGCGAATCGGTGCACATCAGCGGCGCCGGCCTGCGCGTGGCCCAGCCGGGCCTGCGGCCGCAGGCGGCCGCGGCGCTGGCGCTGCGCCGCGGCGCCGTGATCCGCGTCATGCTGCAGCCGCGCGGCAAGGCGCTCGACTGGGCCATCGTGCAATGGCCGCAGGCCGAGGCCGCCTTCGTGGCACTCGACCCCGCCACCGGCCGCGTGCGCGCGCTGGTCGGCGGCTTCGACTTCAGCCGCCAGCCGTTCAACCACGTCACGCATGCGTGGCGCCAGCCGGGCTCGAGCTTCAAGCCCTTCATCTACTCGGCGGCCTTCGAGTCCGGCGTCATGCCCGACACGGTGGTCGACGACGCGCCGTGGAACGGCGGCGACGACAGCCCGAGCGGCTGGAACCCGCAGAACTCCGACGGCCGCTTCGACGGGCCGATCACCGTGCGCGAGGCGCTGGCGCGGTCGAAGAACATGGTCAGCATCCGGCTGCTGCACCAGGTGGGCGTGGCCGCTGCGCGGCAATGGGCGGCGCGCTTCGGCTTCGACGCCGACAAGCAGCCCGACAACCTGACGCTGGCGCTGGGCAGCGGCAGCACGACGCCGCTGCAGATGGCCGGCGCCTACGCGGTGCTGGCCAACGGCGGCTACCGCGTGCCGCCGGTGCTGATCGAACGCATCAGCGACGCGCAGGGCCACACGCTGTTCCAGGCGCCGCCGCCGGTGGCGCTGGCCGATGCCGAACGCGCGCTGCCGGCACGCAATGTCTTCCTCGTCGACAGCCTGCTGGCCGACGTCACCCGCGTCGGCACCGCTGCCAAGGCCCAGGCCGCGCTGAAGCGGCCCGACCTCTACGGCAAGACCGGCACCACCAACGACGCCGTCGACGCCTGGTTCGCCGGCTTCCAGCCGAGCGTGGTGGCGGTGGCGTGGATGGGCTACGACGAACCGCGCAGCCTCGGCGAAGGCGAGTCCGGCGGCGGCCTGGCGCTGCCGATCTGGATCGATTCGATGACGCAGATGCTGCGCGGCGTGCCGGTGCAGACGCTGCAGCCGCCGCCCGGCGTGACGATGGGCACGCACGACTGGCGCTACGAAGAGTGGGCCGAAGCGGCGCCCGTGGAGCGCATCGCCGAGCCTGTGCGCTGACGCCTGTGCCCTGACACTACGGACGACGGGGTCTGCGCCTTCCCCGGCCGGCCTTGTCGCTTTCCCGGATGGCGACCGGTCCCGGCCGGTGCCAGTCTCGGCGTCCACCCGGCTGTCGAAGGATCCTCTCATGCCCACCCTGCGCCCCACGCTCGCCGCGATCATCGTCGCGCTCGCCGGCTGCGCCAGCACGCCGGCGCCTGACGCGCAGGCCGTCATGCGCCAGGCCGAACAGGCGCTCGGCAGTGCCGGCGTGAAGACGATCTCGTTCACCGGCCAGGGCACCGGCGGCACCTTCGGCCAGGCCTGGCAGCCGAACATCGGCTGGCCGGCGCTGAACTACTCGCTGCTGACGCGGGTGTTCGACTTCGACAACGGCGCCTTCCGCGAAGACTTTGCGCGCAGCCGCGGCGAGGTCAACGGCGGCGGTGCCACGCCGCTGATGGGCCAGGGCGAAGCCCGCGCCAGCGGCTCCACGCGCGACGGCTTTGCGTGGAACGGCGCCGGCGCGGCCGCCACGCCATCACCCGTCGCGCTGGACCCGCGCGTGCACGACCTGTGGACGAGCACGCCGCAAGGCGCGATCAAGGCTGCGCAGCGCTACGGCGCGACTGCCGGCACGCGCAGCGTCGACGGCCAGCAGCTGACGACGCTGTCGTACACCGTGCCGGGCAAGCTGACGGCCACCGTGCTGGTCGACGCAGCGGGCCTGGTGACGCGCGTCGAGTCGCGCATGCCGCACCCGGTGATGGGCGACATCGACGTGGCCACCAGCTTCAGCAACTACAGCAGCGTGGCCGGCATCAGGTTCCCGCTGCGCATCCGCCAGACCCAGGGCAACTACGAGGTGCTGGACATCGCCGTCAAGGAAGTGCGAACTAACTTGGCGGTCGACATCGCGGTGCCGGACAACGTGCGCAGCGCCAGCGAGACCGTGGCTGCGCAGAAGGTCGCCGAAGGTGTCTGGTTCCTCGGCGGCGGCTCGCACAACAGCGTGGCGGTCGAGATGGCCGACCACGTCGTGCTGATCGAAAGCCCGCTGTACGACGGCCGCGCGGCTGCCGTCTTCGACGCCGCGAACAAGCTGGTGCCGGGCAAGACGGTGCGCACCGTGATCAATTCGCACCACCACTTCGACCACGCCGGCGGCCTGCGCTACGCCGCCGGCAGCGGCGCGACGCTGGTGACGAGCGCGATGGCCAAGCCCTATTTCGAGCGCACGTTCGCCAACCCGAACCGCATCAGCCCGGACCGCCTGGCGGCCAGCGGCAAGACGCCGACCATCGTCGGCGTGGCCGGCAAGTACGTCATCGCCGACAGCGCACGCACGATCGAGGTCTACGAGATGCAGGGCAGCGTGCACGCGCAGGGCTTCCTGATGGCCTACCTGCCGCGCGAGCGGCTGCTGGTCGAAGCCGACGCCTACACGCCCGGCCCGCCGAACAGCCCGCCGCCGCCGGCGCCGAATGCCAACAACGTGAACCTGGTGCAGAACATCGAGCGGCTGAACCTGCCGGTCGACCGCATCCTGCCGCTGCACGGCCGCGTGGTGCCCGTGGCCGAACTCTACGCGGCGGTCGGGCGCAAACCCTGATCTCGCTTCAGCGCTTGATGCCGCGGTACACCGCCGCCTCGAAGTCCACGAAGCCGGGATACGAGGCAACGTCGTGGAACGGCAGGATCTGCGTCGCCCAATAGCCACCGATGCCGGTCTTGCGGTCGATCCAGTAGTAGGAGTTGGCAAGACCGGCCCACATCAGCGAGTCTTTCGGGCGCCCCGTCGGCGTCTCTTCGCGGTTGACCATGAAGGTGTAGGCCCAGCCCTTGGCCAGGCCGGGGAAGAACTCGCCTTCGTTGGTCAACGACGGGATCGACGTCGGCCAGCCGCCCACCGCGAGGCCCATCGCGCGCAGCCCGTCCTGGGACATCTGCGCCACCGTCTCGGCCTTCAGCACGCGCCCGTTCGGGCCGGCGCCGTCGTTGAGCATCATGCGGATGAACTTCATGTACTCGCCGACGGTCGCATAGAGGCCGTGGCCGCCGCAGTCGAGTTCGGGCGGGTCGGGCAGCGCCAGGTCGGGCAGCGGCGTGAGCTTGCCGTCGGCCGCGCGGTCGTGGATGGTCGCGCGGCGCGCCTTCATCGACGGCGTCATCGTGAAGCCGATGTCCGTCATGCCGAGCGGCTCGAAGATGCGCTCCTTCATCACTGCGCCAAGCCGCTGGCCGCGCACGGCCTCGACGATCTTGCCGAGCCAGTCGATGTTGACGCCGTAGGTCCAGGCCTCGCCCGGGTCGTGTAGCAGCACCGTCTTGATCGACGCGTTGGTGCACGACACGACGGTCGGAATGTTCTTCGCCGTGCGGTACTTCAGGTCGTCGGCGCTGAAGAACTCGTAGCAGAAGCCCGCCGTGTGCAGCATCAGGTCGTTGATCGTGATGTCGCGCTTGGGCGGCCGCGTGGTGGGCTGGCCGCTGGCGTCGAACCCGGTCAGCACGCCGACCTCGGCAATCTCGGGCAGGTACTTCTTCACCGGGTCGGAGAGTTTGATCTTGCCCTCCTCGACGAGCTGCATGGCCGCCGTGCCGCAGATCGCCTTGGTGGTCGAGAAGATCGCGAACACCGAGTCCGTGGTCATCGGCTGATCCTGGCCCAACTCGCGCTTGCCTGACGCGCCTTCGTAGAAGTTGCCGTTGCGGTCGGTGGCCATCGCGACGACGCCGGGGGCGCCGCCCAGCCGGCCCGTGGTGTAGCCGAGCACCGTGTCGGCGGCTTGCTTGAGAGCTTGGTTCATGGTGTGTGTCTCCTTGGATGGGTGAACGGCGTCGTCTCAGCGCATCGCGAAGCCGGGATAGCCGTTCGCGGCCACTTCGTCGCAGCGCTTGTGGAAGTTGCCCACCCCGCCGATGTAGGACAGCAGCCTTCTCGGCTTGCCCTCGACGTTCGAGCCCATGTACCAGGAGTTGGTCTTGACCACGAGCGTCGCCGCAGCGGTTTCCTCATGGTGCTGGACCCAGGCATCCTCGAATTCCTTCGTGGGCTCGATCACCTGCTTGCCGTTCTTGCGCGCGTAGGCGATGCAGTCGGTGACCCAGTCCACCTGCTGCTGCAGACAGGTGGTCATGTTGCACAGCGCGGCCGTGGGCGCCAGCGGCGAGGCAGTCGAGAACAGGTTGGGGTAGCCGTGAATCTGCATGCCCATCGACGTGCGGATCTCCCGGGACCACTCCTGCTTCAGCGATCGTCCGCCACGCCCGCGGATGTCCATGCGCGTCAGGCCGCCGGTGCCGGCGTCGAAGCCTACGGCGAGGATGATCACGTCGGCCTCGTGCACCGTGCCGTCGGCCATCATGATGCCTTCGGGGGTGATGCATTCGATCGCCGTTTCGCGGCAGTTCACCGCCTCGACGTTGTCCTGCAGGAAGACCTCCAGGAACCCGTTCTCGAGCGGCACGCGGTGCGTTCCGAAGCCGTAGTCGGTGGGGATCAACAGGTCGCACAGGCGCGGGTCGTGGCGCAGCCGTTCGCGCATCTTGACGCGCACGAACTCCGACACTTCGTAGCTGACCGCCTCATCGAAGAACATCTCGGGGAACGACGCCAGCCACAGCGCCAGCGAGCCGTCGTCCCACAGCTTCTGCAGCACGGCGGTGCGCTCGGCATCCGTCTTCTCGGCCCAGGGGCCGGCGTCGAAGTCGTAGTCGAAGCCGGCGAAGGTCTCGCGCACCCGCTTCTTCAGTTCATGAAAGCGTGCCGAGAAGCGGTCCCAGTCGGCCTGGCTGTACTTCGGGTTCTTCATCGGGATCACGTACTGCGGCGTGCGCACGAAGATCTTCATCGACCCCACCTCCGGCGCGATGGTCTGGATGACCTGGATGCCGGTGGCGCCGATGCCGACCACGGCGACGCGCTTGCCTTTCAGGTCCACCGGCTCCTTGGGCCACAGTCCCGTGTGGTGGATCTGGCCCTTGAAGCGGGCCTGGCCTTTGAAGCGCTCGGTCAGCGGCGCCGACAGCATGCCCACGCAGGCGACGACGTGCTGGGTGTCGATGCGTTCGCCGGCCTCGGTGGTCACGAGCCAGCGCCCGGTGCCCTCGTCATAGTGGGCCGACGCGATGCGGGTATCGAATCGGATGTCTTTCTTCAGATCCAGCCGGTCGGCCACGTGGTTCAGCCAGGCTTCGTTCTCCGGCTGGCCGGGGAAGCGTTCGGTGGGCTTCGAATCCCGGTAGAGATCCTCGGAGAACCAGTACCGGTAGACCTCGACCTGCGAATCGAAGCGCGCGCCGGGGTAGCGGTTCCAGTACCACGTGCCGCCGACACCGGAGCCCGCCTCGTAAGCCCGGACCTCGAGGCCCAGCTCGCGCAACCGGTGGAGCTGGTACAAGCCGGCGACGCCGGCGCCGATGACCACGGCGTCGAGCCGCGTTGCGTGGGATGCGGCGGTGGGGGTGGATGCAGTCAATGTCGTCTCCTTGCGAGGTGGGTATTGGCACGACCGGGCCTGCGCCCGGTTGTCGGCGCGGACACCATCGATGTCCGCTTGCCGGTGTGCCTAACCGCACGTCGTGTGCCACCGCGACCGCAGGCAGAAACGCAGGGTTTCCACCGGACAGAAGCGGCCGATGGGCCGCCTGTCGGGCATCAAAACCGCCTTGCGTCCCGTCCTGCATCGGACACGCATGTCCGCCCCGCGGGACAGCCCGGCTACGCGGCTACTCGCACGGCTCTTCCTGCACGTCGCCCAACATGAATTGGGCCTGATCGATGTTCAGCTCGGCGAACTTCCGATACAGCGTCGATCGTGCAATCCCCAGAGCCTTGGCCACGTAGTTGGCCTTGCGGTACTTGCGCAGCATGCCGACGATGAGTTGCCGTTCGTAGGCGCGCACCGCGGCCAGGTCCTCCCCGGGCATGCCCGCCACGCCTGCAGCCGCCGCCGCGGGCTCCGGCTCGCGCAGCATCTCGGGCGGCAGATATGCGGTGCCGATCGGGCCGTCGGCGCACAGCATCGCGGCTTCGATCACGTTGCGCACTTCGCGTGCATTGCCGGGCCAGTGGTAGCGCTCGAGCGCGGCACGGGCCTCCGGCGTGATTGGCGCATGCGGCAGGCTGTGCTTCTGCCGCATGGCATCGACGAACTGGTCGACCAGCAGCGACACGTCGCAAGGCCGCTCGCGCAAGGGCTTGATCGTCTTCTGAACGATCTTCAGCCGGAAGTACAGGTCTTGGCGGAAGCGGCCTTCGGCAACCAGTTGCTCCAGCTTGCGGTGCGTGGCGGCCACGATGCGGCAGCGCGCACGCTGCGTCTCGCACGATCCGACGCGCTGGAAGCTGCCGTCTTCCAGCACACGCAACAGCGCTGCCTGCATGGCCAGCGGCAGCTCGCCGACCTCGTCGAGAAAGAGCGTGCCGCCGCGGGCCGACTCGAAATAGCCGGCCCGGCCCCGCGGGTCAGCGCCGGAGAACGCACCCCTGACATAGCCGAAGAAGGTGCTCTCCATCAGGTCTTCGCTGATCGCGCCGCAGTTCACGGCCAGGTAGGGCTCGTCGCGGCGCGGGCTGCTGGCATGCAGATGCCGTGCGAGCAGTTCCTTGCCGGTGCCGGTCTCGCCGATGACGAGCACGCTCACGTCCGCCGCCGCCACGCGCTGCAGTTCGTCCAGCATCCGCCGGGTATCGGGGTCCCGCGTCATGAAGTGCCCGAAGCGCTTGACCGGCTCCACCGCGTCGCGCAGCGAAGGGGCGCTGTTCGGCAGCCGGAACACACGCTCGTAGCCGGCCGGCTTGGCGAGAAGAACGATCGTCCCGATGCGCACCGCCGAGTCGGGCGCGGTCACCTCGATGGTGTCGCGCACGGCCGTCGCGCCTTCGAAGCCACCCGACGACCACTGCTGCGCAATGCGGCGGCAGCGCTCGCTTGGCGTGTGCATGACCGGGCGGCCGGCGTGGTCCAGCGCCAGCATGTCGTCGCACGGATAGTGCCGCGCCGCGTCGCTGAACGCCATCAGCAGCCGGCTGCGTTCGAGCTCGCGGTGCAGCGCCATGCGGGCCTGGATGGACTTGGCGACGGACACGCTGAGCGCCAGGGCCTGATCGCGAAAGTCCGACTCCACGGTGGTGAAGTCGATGAGGCCGAGCACGGTCTCGCCGTCGGCGTCGAAGATGGGCGCCGCCGCGCAGGTCCAGGAGTGCCAGCCTTCGCAGAAGTGTTCGGTGGCAAACACATGCACGGGCTGGCGCTTGGACAGCGCCGTGCCGCAGCCGTTGGTTCCCGCCGTCGCCTCGTCCCATTGCGAGCCTTCGACGATGCCTGAGCGCGTGGCCGCCATGTCGCGGATCCTCGGGTCGCCGGTGATGTGCAGGATGCAGCCGGTGCGCTCGGTCAGGATCAGGATGCCCGGCACGTCGTCGAGGAAGCGGCCGACGTCCTGCACGATGGGCACCGACGTTTCCAGGAGCAGCTGCTCGGCCTGCACGCGCAGGCGGAACTCGTTGTCGCTGAGGCGGCGGCCTTTCGCCATCGCCACGTCGACACCCAGCCCCCTGCAGCGCTGCCATTCGCTCAGCAACAGCTGCTGGTACGGGCTGCGCCGTTCGGTGATGTCGATGAGCCCGGCGTTGAAGCGCTCCCACAGGCTCCTGACGCCTCGCGCGTCTTTTTCGAACCCGACGTACGGGCTGCGGTTCGGCATCACGGCTCGCCCCTTTCGCCAGGGCTGGACGAACCCTCGTGCAGGGCGCCGGCTCCAGCGCGCCATTACACAAGCCGCCTGCTACCTGAACAAGCGGATGAAACCCTGTCGGGTGTCCCGAAACCGGGACACGGCCGGCCGGAGCCGGCCGTTCACGCCTTCTCAGGCCTCGGTCTTCGCGATCTCGCCGAAGGCGTGGTTGAGCCAGAGCTTCAGGCGCTGGCGCTCCATCAGCCCGAGGCCGGGGCCGTCGATGGCCGAGCCGTTCTTGGCGGCCCAGAAGCTGGCGTTGCGCGCGTCGATTTTCTGCACAACGGCGTCGTGCAGGCGCTTCAGGTCGACGACCTTGGCGCCCAGGCCCTTGGCGCGTTCGAGCTGGCCGGAACGTTCGAGCTGGCCGAAGTCGTCGCCGCGCAGCTGGTTGCGCACCAGCACGTAGTTCATGCGCTGGCCGAAGCGGTCGAGCAGCTTTTCCAGCAGGTCGACCGAGTCGCGGCCGCTGTCCATCACGTGCCAGTGGTACAGCGCGATGCCGGACAAGTCGGCCATGTCGAGCACGCCGGACTCGTCCATCCACTTCACCAGCGGCTCGTGCGTCTGCGCCGCCAGGTCGACGAGCACGCGCCGGCCGGGCTGTTCGACCGCGGCTTCGACGATGCTGTCCAGCGCCTCGTAGCGGTCGACCAGCGCCGGTGACGCGAAGTCGGCATAGAAGCGGAGCAAGGAGCCATGCGAGCGGTCGGTATCGAAGCCGACGAACGGGATCTGGTGGTCGATGAAGTACTGCGCGAGCAAGCGCGCCACCATCGACTTGCCGACACCGCCCTTCTCGCCGCCGATCAGGTGGATCTTCGACACGGGGTTGGTTTCCAGGGTTGGGACGTCTTCCATGGCGCGATTGTGCCGCCTCTTGCGGGCCGGCCGTTGCAGCACAATCTCGTGCAAGAAAAACGCCGGGAGGAACTCGTGACCCGCCTTCGCACGATTTGTGCCGGGCTGCTGGGATCGATGTGGCTGTCCTTCGCACTGGCCCAGGGCGGTGCGGCGAACGGCGGCGAAGACCAGCAGATCATCGATGCCTTGCGGCGCTGGGCAGCCGACATCCTGGTGTTGCCCACCGATGGCCGGCTGGACCCGGAGATGCACCGTGCCGGCACCGAAATGGCCCAGGAGCATCGAGCCCGCCTCGAATCGCTGCTGCCGCAATGGCTGGCTGAAGAGCGCGCCAGCAGCACTGCGCCGCCGAGCCCAGGCGAACTGTGGGCCCGCTCGCGCGCGCGCTTCGCCAATGAAATCGCCCTGTGGTTTCTGGCCAGCGGCGGCCCGGCTCACGACGCGGCCTGGATCGAGGCCCTGCAGCAACCCGGCATCTGCAGTTCGACTGCCAACCTGACCTGGCTCGGCTGGCGTCTGCGAATGCTGCAGCACCTGCCTGCGGCGGAGCGCAGCGCAGCGCTGGCCGGTGAACGCCGGATCCTGCAGGAAGGCTGGGGTGCCACGCGTTCGCCGCCGCCCGCACGGCCGATACCCTCACAAGAGGAACAGGTGCAGCGGGCGATTGCCGAACTCAAGTCGGGTGATCACCGTGTCGGCATCGCGCTGCCCCCGGTGCTGGCGGAGCGGCTGCTGAGCAACGAGGACGGCAAGCTCGCATCGCTGGACTGGCTGGAGCGTTGTGCCGCGCATCAATGGTCGCTGCGCGCGCGCCTTCCCGAGCCCGGCGTGCGCCGCGACGAAGCCCTGCTGGCCTACCGCTACGCGATGATGCCGCTGGCGCAGCAGTCCTTGCTGTCGCCTGAGGACTTGAAGGAACTGGCGTCCGCGCCGCCGTCCGCCGAATACCCGAAGTTTGCGCGGCAGTTCGTCGTGGAAGGACAGATCACCGTCGAGCGCGAGGTCGATGCCAGCGGACGTTTGCTGAATGTCGCCTTCGTCAAGCGTGTCGTCAGCGTAGCGGGCATCCGCGGCGTCCGTCCGGTGGCTTTCGAGACCGCACTCGACGACGCCAGCCTCGCACGCGCCACCGATCTGCCCACGACCAAGCCCGCTACGGACCCGTTGGACGGCGGCCGCAAGCGGCAGCGGGTCGAGTTCAAATGGAGGCTGGAATGATTGCTGGAGCACGGATGGTCGTATCGTGGCGGCGGCTACAACAAGCAGGTGCCGCCGCAGGCGTGGGCCGACTTCGACAAGTACGTGCGCCTTGCCGCCGAGTACCTGGCGGCCCATTCTGACGTGGCCTTTGCCGACAGCCGGGCCCACCAGACGCTGATCAACATCGGCCGCGCCGCCGGTTGGGATCGCGACAAGCTCTGGAGTCTTGCGCAGGCCGGCATCAAGAAAGACCCCGAGAACGACGGGCTGTACTTGGCGGTTCTGACCAGCCTGCTGCCGAAGTGGAACGGCAGCCCGGCGCAAGTCGATCGTTTCATCGCGCAGGTTGTCGAGCGCACACGGAAGGAACGCGGCATGGAGCTGTACGCGCGGCTGTATTCGGCGGCGGCGGCACAGGAGTTCGAGCACCGCCTCCTTTCCGACTCCGGCGCCGAATGGCCGAAGATGATGGCCGGTTTCCGCGACCTCCAGGCGCGTTACCCGAGTGCGTGGAACCTCAACCGCTTCGCCTACTTCGCCTGCCTGGCCCAGGACAAGCCGACGACACTGGACCTGCTGGAGCAGATCGGTCCGAAGCCGCAACTGAACCGCTGGGGCACGAACGCATCCCGCACCTACGAAACCTGCAAACGCTGGGCGAGCCAGCAGTAGCTGGCGTTATGCCGCGCGCGCCAGCCCGGCCGCTCGCCGCCGGTTCAGCGTCACCAGCAGCAGCACGATGCCCAGGTTCAGCAGGTTCCAGCCGATGCCGTTGACGAAGGCGGCGTGGTACGAACCCGTCAGGTCGAAGACCTTGCCCGACATCCAGCCGCCCAGCGCCATGCCGAACAGCGTTGCCATCAGCACTGCGCCGACGCGTGCGCCGGCTTCGGCCGGCGGGAAATGCTCGCGCACGATGATGGCGTAGCTGGGCACGATGCCGCCCTGGAACAGGCCGAACAGCGCCGAGATGACGTACAGCGACACGAGGCCGTCGAAGGGCAGGAACAGCAGCAGCGCCAGGCCTTGCAGCACCGAGCCGAGCAGCAGCGTGCGCAGGCCGCCGATGCGGTCGCAGATGACGCCCGAGACGAGCCGGCTGACGATGCCGCAGGCCAGCATCAGCGACAGCATCTCGGCGCCGCGCGCCGCGCCGTAGCCCAGGTCGCCGCAGTAGGCGACGATGTGCACCTGCGGCATCGACATCGCCACGCAGCAGGCCACGCCGGCCACGCACAGCAGCCCTTGCGCCTGGTTCAATGACAGCCCGAACGGCCGCTGCGACGGCACCGCGGTGGCGCTGCGGGCCACGCCGGCCACCGCCGCCGGCGGCCGCGGGCGCATGAACAGCGCCAGCAGCGGCATCGTGACGACGCAGAAGATTCCCAGGCCGACGTAGGTGGCACGCCAGCCGCTGGTCTGCACGAAGTGCTGCACGATGGGCGGCCAGATCGCACCGGCGACGTAGTTGCCGCTGGCGCAGACGGCCACCGCGATGCCGCGCCGGCGCACGAACCAGAGCGACGTGTCGGCGACCAGCGGCCCGAAGGTCGCCGAACTGCCCAGGAAGCCGAGCAGCAGGCCGTGCGCGAGCGCGAAGCTGGTGATGCCGCCCGACAGCGCCGCCGCGATGAAGCCCAGGCCCAGCCCGCCGGCGCCGATGAGGATCGGCAGCATGACGCCGAAGCGGTCGGCCAGCCGCCCCATCAGCAGGCCACCGAGGCCGAAGCCGACCATCATCAGCGTGTACGGCAGCGACGCGTCGGCGCGGTCGACGCCGAAGTCGGCCTGCACCGCCGGCAGCACGACGGCGATGACGTACATCGCACCGCTGCCGATGGTCATCAAGGCCAGGGTCACGCCCAGGCGCAGCCAGGCGTAGCGGCTGTCCGCTTCGTGGTGGGCTTCTCTTTGCATGCACCGACGATAGACTGTCGCGATGGCGCAAAGCATCCATGACTTCCACGACGACCCGCGCAATGCCGACATCCGCATCTGGGTCAACGGCGCGCTGAAACACCGCTGCGAAGCGGTGGTCTCGGTGTTCGATAGCGGCTTCGTGCTCGGCGACGGTGTCTGGGAAGGCCTGCGCGTCGTCGACGGCCACCCGGTGTTCCTGGAAGCGCACTTCGACCGCCTCTGGGAAGGCGCGAAGGCGATTGCGCTCGACATCGGCCTGAGCCGTGCGCAGCTGGCGCAGGCGGTCTACGACACGCTGGCCGCAAACGCCATGCACGACGGCGTGCACGTGCGGCTGATGGTCACGCGCGGCGTCAAGCGCACGCCGTACCAGGATCCGCGCGTCACCGTCGGGCCGGCGACGATCGTCATCATCCCGGAGTTCAAGCTGGCCAAGCCGGAGACGCTGGCGCAGGGGTTGACGCTGTTCACCGTGCATGTGCGGCGCGGCTTTCCGGACGTGCAGGACCCGAAGCTGAACAGCCACAGCAAGCTGAACTGCATCACCGCCTGCATCCAGGCCTACACGGCCGGCGCCGACGAGGCGCTGATGCTGGACCCGCACGGCTTCGTCGCCACCTGCAACTCGACCCACTTCTTCATCGTGCGCCGCGGCCAGGTCTGGACGTCCAGCGGCGACTACTGCCTGGGCGGCATCACGCGCGCCAACGTGCTGCAGGTCTGCCGCGAAGCCGGCATCCCGGCCTTCGAGAAGAACTTCAGCCTGACCGAGGTCTACGGCGCCGACGAGGCCTTCTGCACCGGCACCTTCGCCGGCGTGGTGCCGGTGCGCTCGGTCGACGGGCGCGGCTTCGAAGGCGCGCTGCCCGGGCCGATGGTGACGCGGCTGCAGGGGCTGTACAAGGATCTCGTGCACCGCGACGTGGCGGCACGCGCCGCCGCATGAACCCGGTGCGCATCGCCGCGTGGAGCGGGCCGCGCAACATCTCGACGGCGATGATGCGGGCCTGGGAGAACCGCGGCGACTGCGCCGTCAGCGACGAGCCGCTGTATGCGCACTACCTGGCGCAGACGCAGCTCGACCACCCGGGCCGCGACGAGGTCATCGCCGCCGGCGACACCGACTGGCGCCACGTCGTCGCCGCATTGACCGGGCCGGTGCCTGCGAGCCAGCCGATCTGGTACCAGAAGCACATGACCCACCACCTGCTGCCGGGCATCGACACGGGCTGGGTGCACGGCCTGGCCCATGTCTTCCTGATCCGCGACCCGGCGCTGGTAGTAGCCAGCTACGTGAAGTCGCGCGCCAGCATCACGGCCGACGACATCGGCCTGCTGCAGCAGGCGCGGCTGTTCGACGAGGTCGCCGATCGGCTCGGCGCGGCACCGCCGGTGATCGACGCCGAACGTTTCCTGCACAGCCCCGAAGCGCAACTGCGCGGCTTGTGCGAACGGCTGGGCGTGGCCTTCAGCGAACGCATGCTGCACTGGCCGCCCGGGCCGCGCGCCAGCGACGGCGTCTGGGCGCCGTACTGGTACGACGCGGTCTGGAAGTCGACCGGCTTCGAGCCCTGGCGCGAACGCCGTGTGCAGCTCGACGGCACCGCGGCCGCCGCCGCCGACGCCTGCCGGCCGGCCTACGAGCGACTGCTGCAATACGCTCAGTCGGCGTCGGGCGCGATGCCTTCGGCGTAGTCGTACAGCGCGGCGAGCAGCCCCTGCGCGCGTTCGTCGGCGTTTTCGGCGAGGGCGTCGATGCGCTCGAAGAAGGCCGCCAGCGTCTGCGCACCACCGGCGCCACCGTGCAGGCGGTCATGGCAATGCTGGCGCCAGCGCTGCAACTCGTCAGCCGCCAGCGTCTGCGGGTGATTGCGGGCGCGGTAGCGGAACAGCAGTTCTTCCAGGCGCGCGTCCTCGAAGGCGGGCCGTCGCTCGGCCAGCTGCTCGGGCTTCAGCGTGCGAAGGCGTTCGAGGCGGCGCCGGTCGTCATTGCCGACGAAGCCGCCGTACAGGTCTTCGTCGACATCGGGCTCTTCGGCGGCGGCCGGCCGCGTGAAGACATCGGCCCACAGCCCGTCGAGCGTGCGGCCGAAGGCCGCAGCGCGTTCGGCATGGCGCAGCGCCTGGTCGACGTCCAGCCCCCAGCGCTGCTGCGCCGCGCCCAGCGTCTTCAGGTTGCCGATGACGACCGGCGACTTGTTGACGTGGATCGTCTTCACCGGCAGCCGCGCCATGCCTTCGGGCAGCTCGTCGGCGCGCGTGTACAGGCGCTGGCGCGCGCTGTCGACGCTGAGCTGCGCCAGCTCGGCGGGGTCGGCCGACAAGTCCCAGACGATGACCTCGTTCTTGTTCTTCGGGTGCGGCGCCAGCGGCCAGACCACGGCCATGCAGCCCCGCTCCGCCGGGTACATGCCCGACAGGTGCAGGAACGGCCGGTTCACGCCCATCTCGGCGCGCACCGCGTCCTTGTGGCGCAGCTTCAGGCAGAAGTCCCACAGCCGCGGCTGCTTCGCCTTAATCAGCCGGGCCAGCGCGACGGTGGCGCGCACGTCGGACAGCGCGTCGTGCGCGGCGTCGTGCACCAGGCCGTTGGCGGCGCTCAGGTGCTCGAGCTTGAACGACGGCCGGCCGCTCATTTCGCCGGTCTGGTGCTTCGGCCACTCGATGCCGTCGGGGCGCAGCGCCCAGGTGCAGCGCACGGCATCCATCAAGTCCCAGCGGCTGCAGCCGTTCTGCCACTCGCGCGCATACGGGTCGATCAGCGAACGCCAGAACAGGAAGCGCGTGACCTCGTCGTCGAAGCGGATGCTGTTGTAGCCGACGCCGATGGTGCCCGGCCGCGCCAGCTCGGCTTCGATGCGCGCGGCGAACGCATGTTCGGCCATGCCTTGCTGCAGCGCCTGCTGCGGCAGGATGCCGGTGAGCAGGCAGCTTTCGGGGTCGGGCAGGAAGTCGGGCGCGGGCTGGCAGAACCAGTTCACCGGCGCGTCGATCTCGTTCAGATCGGCATCGGTGCGCACGCCGGCAAACTGCGCCGGCCGGTCGCGGCGCGGCACGCGGCCGAAGGTTTCGTAGTCGTGCCAGAAGAAGGTGGTTTCGGCCATGGTCGGAACGATAGCCCAAGCACCACACGGTTGACATTTCGCCTCATCCCGAAATAAAGTCGACCCAACAACCTGGGAGATCGCCATGAACCACGTGAGCTTCGGCATCGGACACTTCGACGTGGCGGGGCCTGACATCGGCGTGCTCGCGCCGTTCTACGCCGGCGTCTTCGGCTGGGCGGTGCAGCCGCGCGGGCCGGGTTATGCCCAGTTGCAGACACCGGCCGGCAGCGCCGACGGCGCGCTGGTCGAACAGGAGCAGCCGGCCATCACGCCGGGCATCGTCGTGCCCGACCTGGCCGTGGCGCTGGGCGATGCCACGCGGCTGGGCGGCAGCGTCGTGATGCCGGCCACCGACAACGGCTGGGTGCGCAAGGCCCAGGTGCGTGACCCGGCGGGCAACCTGCTGACGCTGATCGAGGGGCGTGACGATCGATGAGGGCCAGCTCGACGAGGTGCTGCGCGCCCTGTCGCACCCGCAGCGCAGGCAGTTCGTGCAGGCTTGCATGGCGCGGGAACACGCGGCGGGCGAGCTCGCCGAACGCTCGCACCTGGCGCTGGCCAGCGTCTCGGAGCATCTGAAGGTGCTGCGCAAGAGCGGGCTGCTGGTGCTGGACAAGCGCGGCCGCTTCTGGATGTACCGCAGCGACGCCAAGGTGCTGCGCGCCGCCTTGGCGCGGCTGGAGGAGACCTTCGATGGGGCGTGAAGCACAGTGCAGCGGCCGCGTCGGCAGCGAGACCGCGGCGGTGAAGGCGCTGCTCGAATCGAGCGGCGTCATCCTGCGCGGCGGCATCCGCCGCAACTACGCGCTGGCCACGCTGCGCGGCGTGCAGGTGGCCGGCGAGCAGCTGCTTTTCACGGCCGGCGGCGAGGCCGTGGCGTTGGACCTGGGCCACGCCGAGGCGCAGCGCTGGCTGAAGAAGCTGAGCACCCCGCCGCCGACGCTCGCGGCCAAGCTCGGCGTCGGCCCAGCCAACCCGGCGCTGGTGTTCGGCCCGCTCGACGATGCGGTGCTGGCCGAAGCGCTGCACGGCGCGCAAACCCAGTCCGCTGCCGAAGCCGCATGCCTGGTGGCCGCGGTGTTCAGCGGCGACGAACTGCTGGCCGCCGTGCAGCTGCACGCCACGCTGCCCTGCCCGGCGCTGTGGGTCGTGCACCCCAAGGGCGCGGCAGCGTCGCTGGGCGACGCCCAGGTGCGGCAGGTGCTGCGCAGCCGCGGCTACGTCGACAACAAGTCCACCGCCGTGTCGGCCGCGCTCACCGCCACGCGCTACACCCGGCGCACCACCACGCTGCCGACCGAATAGCCCGCGCCGAACGAGCAGATCACGCCCAGGTCGCCCGGCTTCAGGTCGGCATGGTGCTCGTGGAACGCAATGATCGAGCCGGCGGACGCGGTGTTGGCGTACTCGCCCAGGATGATCGGCGCGATGTCGTCGCCGACCTCCTGGCCAACCAGGCGCTTCAGCACCAGCTGGTTCATGCCCAGGTTGGCCTGGTGCAGCCAGAAGCGGCGCACGTCGGTCGGCTCGAAGCCCAAGGCGTGCAGGTGCTTTTCGATGTGCTCGGCGGCCATCGGCACGACTTCCTTGAACACCTTGCGCCCTTCCTGGCGGAAGGTCTTGTCGCGCGCGTCGGGGTCGGTGTCTTCGCAGCGGTTCAGGAAGCCGGCGTTGTTGCGGATGTTGTTCGAGAACTGCGTGGCGAGCTTGGTGCCCAGCACCGCCCAGCGGTCGGCCGACGTCGCCGTGTCTTCGGCTTCAACGATGACGGCCGTGCAGACGTCGCCGAAGATGAAGTGGCAGTCGCGGTCGCGCCATTCCAGGTGCGCCGACGTGATCTCGGGGCTGACCACCAGCACGCAGCGCGCGCTGCCGCTGCGCACGGCGTTCACCGCCTGCTCGATGGCGAAGGTGGCCGACGAGCAGGCCACGTTCATGTCGAAACCGTAGCCACCCGCGCCCAAGGCCTGCTGGATCTCGCAGGCCATCGCCGGGTAGGCGCGCTGCATGTTCGCGGCGGCGCAGAGCACGGCGTCGATGTCGGCCCCTTGCTTGCCGGCGGCGGCCATCGCCTGCTTCGCCGCGGCAACGCCGATCTCCGCCATCAGCGACAGTTCTTCATCGGCGCGTGGCTCGAACTTCGGCTTCATGCGAGCCGGGTCCAGCACGCCGGCCTTGTCGATGACGTAGCGCTGGCGGATGCCTGAGGCCTTCTCGATGAACTCGACGCTCGAATGCACCATCGCCGGCAACTCGCCGGCGGCGATCTGCGCCGCGTTCTTGGCGTTCTGCAGATCGGCATAGGCGTTGAAGGCCAGCACCAGTTCGGCGTTGGTGATGACATGCGGCGGCCGGTACAGGCCCGTACCCGAAATGACGACGTTCTTCATGGGCCGGACTATTTCTTCTTCGTCGGCGTCTTCGATTGCAGCGCGTCGGACATGCCCATCAGCACGCCGCTGACCATCGCCGTGTAGCTCTCGGCCAGCGCCTGCGCGGCGCGCATCGACGCGGCGCGCGTGCTGCGCATCGCGCTTTGCATCTGCTCGGCCATCTGCTCGGCGGTGTTCGACGCCTTGGCGCCCGACAGCGTGCCGCCGGCCTGCATCTTCTCGAGCACCTGGCCCCAGGCACCGGCCAGCGGCGCGCCCGCACCTTCGGCAGTCTTCTTGATCGTCGCGAACAGCGTGTCCTCGAACTTGTCGAGGTCGTCGAGTGCCTTCTTCAGGTGCTTCTCGCGCAGGTCGGCGCCTTGCGCCACCAGCTGCTGCAGCGCGACGCGGTTCGCGTCCACCGCCTTCAGCAGCGCGTCGTCCATGCCGGCGACGGCGTTGTCGAGCAGGGCTTCGACGTCCATGCCCGGCACCACGTTCTTCGCCGCGCCCTGGCTGGCCGCGTCCGACACCGCCTTCAGCGCACCGCGGATGTTCTTCAGTGTCAGCTCTCGCCCTTGCAGCGCGGCCAGCGTGGCTTCGCTGGCAGCCTTCTTCAGCTGCGCGCCTTGCGCAGCGGTGGCGGTCTCGAACATTGCGATCAGCGCTTCGGGGTCGATCATCGGCTTGGCCATGGCTTCTCCTTTTGTGGAGCCGCGATGCTGGCACCGGCGCGCGCTCCCGGCAAGGCGGCAAGCCATGATTTAATCGCCGCCATGCCTTACATGCTGCTGATCGCCGAGCCGCCGGGCCAGCGGCGCACCCGCACGCTGGCCGAGGGCCAGGCCGTCTACGAACGCATGCAGCGCTTCGCCCAGGGCCTGCAGGAGCGCGGCCTGCTGCTGGCCGTGGAGTCGCTGCAGTCGGTGAACCAGGCGGCGCGCGTCGAGGTACGCGGCGGCCGCCCGCGCGTCGTCGACGGCCCGTTCGCCGAGGCCAAGGAAATGATCGGCGGCTTCTTCCTCGTCAACTGCGCCAGCCGCGACGAAGCCATCGCCATCGCCCAGCAATGCCCAGCCGCCGAATGGGCCACGGTCGAGGTGCGCGGCGTCGGGCCCTGCTACGACGACCCGGCCTGACTGCGGGTTTTCACGGGTCAGCCAAGGTCGATTTCCGCCCGCGCGCTTCGTCGTGGGATTGCACGCTCGGCGTTTCGGGCGCAGGAGAAGGCGACATGCGATTCATGATCCTGGTCAAGGCCACGCCAGGCAGCGAAGCCGGCGAGATGCCCGAAGAAGCGCTCATCGCCGCGATGGCCGACTACCACGAGCAACTCGTCAAGGCCGGCGTGCTGCTCGACGCCGCCGGCCTGCAGCCCAGCGCCAAGGGCTGGCGCATCCGCCATGCCGGCGGCAGCGCGCGTGTCGTCGACGGGCCGTTTGCCGAGAGCAAGGAACTCGTCGCCGGCTACACGCTGATCCAGGTGCGTTCGCGCGAAGAGGCGCTGGAATGGACACGCCGCTTCCCGGCACCGCACGGCAGCGGGGTCGACTGCGAGATCGAAGTCCGCCAGCTGTTCGAGATGGACGACTTCGGCCCGAGCGACGCGGCCAAGCGCTTCCATGACATGGGCGTCGGCGTGTAAGGGACGGATGAGCTCGGCCACGCACCGCGCGATCGAAGCCGTCTGGCGCATCGAGTCGGCCAAGATCGTTGCCGGTGTCGCGCGCATGGTGCGCGACATCGGCCTGGCCGAAGAGCTGGCGCAGGACGCGCTGGTCGCAGCACTCGAACACTGGCCCGATGCCGGCGTGCCGAACAACCCCGGCGCGTGGCTGATGGCCACCGCCAAGAACCGCGCGCTGGACCGGCTGCGCCGCGACCGCAACTTCGAAGACAAGCGCGAGCAGTACGGCCAGGATCTCGAAGCGCTGGAGGCCTTGATCGTGCCCGACTTCGTCGACGCGCTCGACGCCGCGCGCCAGGATCAGATCGGCGACGACCTGCTGCGCCTGATCTTCACCGCCTGCCACCCGGTGCTGTCCACCGACGCGCGGCTGGCGCTGACGCTGCGGCTGCTCGGCGGCCTGTCCACCGACGAGATCGCGCGTGCCTTCCTGGTGCCCGAGCCGACGATCGCGCAGCGCATCGTGCGCGCCAAGCGCACGCTGGCCGCGGCGCGCGTGCCTTTCGAAGTGCCGCGCGGCGCCGAACTCGCGGCGCGGCTGGGTTCGGTGCTGGAGGTCATCTACCTGATCTTCAACGAAGGCTATACCGCCACCAGCGGCGAGGACTGGATGCGCCCGGCGCTGTGCGACGAAGCGCTGCGCCTGGGCCGCGTACTGGCCGAGCTGGCCAGCGACGAACCCGAGGTGCACGGCCTGGTCGCGCTGATGGAGCTGCAGGCTTCACGCGCCGCCGCGCGGGTGGACGCCGCCGGCCGCCCGGTGCTGCTGCTGGACCAGCCGCGCGCGCGCTGGGACCCGCTGCTGATCCGCCGCGGGCTGACGGCGCTGGAGCGTGCCGAGAATCTGGGCGGCGCGCTGGGGCCGTATGCGCTGCAGGCCGCCATCGCCGCCTGCCATGCGCGCGCGCGCACCGCAGACCAGACCGACTGGCCGCGCATCGCCGCGCTGTACGACGCGCTGGCGCAGACGGCGCCGTCGCCGGTGGTCGAGCTGAACCGCGCCGTCGCGGTCAGCATGGCCTTCGGCCCGGCCGCCGGCCTGGCCATCGTCGACGCACTGCTGGCCGAGCCGGCGCTGCAAAGCTACCACTGGCTGCCCGGCGTGCGCGGCGACCTGCTGGCCAAGCTCGGCCGCCACCACGAAGCGCACGGCGCCTTCGAGCAGGCCGCGGCACTGGCGCGCAATGCACGCGAGCGCGAGCTGCTGCTGCAGCGCGCGGCGGCGTCGTTGACGGCCGGCGACGCTGCCCCGATCATCGGCCACCAGAACAAGACCGGAGACTCGCCATGACGCTTGCATCCCAGCTTGCATCGAAGATCGCGCCGCTGCTGGCTGCGCTGCTGTTCGCCGGTGGCCTGGCGCAGGCCGCCGGCACGGTGGGCAACAGCTTGCCGGCCGACTTCCCGGTGATCCTGGACGCGTCGCTCGGCACGCCGCTGCTCGGCTTCGGCGCCGCCGGCGCGGTGCAGCGCACGCCGGTGATCTTCGTGCACGGCAACAACGACACGCCCTTCCCCACCGCCTGCAACCCGTACGGCAACATGCAGCGGCTGGCGCAGTACCTGGCCGAAAAGGGCTACGCGACGAGCGAGCTCTGGGGTCTGGGCTACCAGGGCGACCAGTGCGACCTGTTCGCCGATCCGACGATCCGCTCCAGCGCCGCGCACACGGCGGGCGCCAACGTCGACGACCTGCGCCGCTTCGTACAGGCGGTGCTGGCCTACACCGGCGCCAGCCAAGTTAGCCTGGTCGGCCACAGCCTGGGCGTGGTGGTGGTGCGCGAATGGCTGCGCCAGGACCCGGCCTCGCTGCGCAGCGTGCACCGCATCGTGGCCATCGACGGGCCCAACCACGGCATCATCAATTGCTCACCGTCGCCGGCCAACTACTGGCAGCTGCCCGCCAACGGCGGCTTCACGCCGGCCAGCGCGCTGTGCCAGGAACTCGGCTCGCCGTTGACGCCCTTCCTGCAGCAGCTGAACCAGCGCGAACAGCGCGGCGCGATGCGCACGCTGGTGGTCCGCAATGCCGACACCAGCTTCGTCTACTTCCCCGTGCAAGACGGCTTCATCGCGCCGGTGCCGGCCGAGGACTCGTTCGGCAACCCGACCGACTTCTCGCACAGCGCCGAACAGGCCGGCTCGCGCCAGCAGCTCGACCTGACGGGCCAGGGCGTGCACGACCCGTTCCTGGGCACCGGCCACCTCGGCATCCTGAACTCACCCGACACCTGGCGCGCGACGCTGGAGTTCCTGACGGGGCGCTGAGCCCTAACGCGCGCGCCACTCGTCGACGTCGACCTGCAGCTTGACGAAGGCTTCGGTGGCACGCGCCGGCGCTTCCAGGCCGAAGCGCGAGCGGCTCGCGCCGACATACAGCACGGTGCCGGCCGACTGGCGCCAGGTGTAGGTCAGCGACTCGACCTGGCTGCCGTCGCGCACGGCGTCGGCGCGGCGGTCCAGCGAGCCGCGCTGGATGATCGCGCGCAGGTTGTTGCGCGCGTCGAAGTGCCACACCGCCAGCAGCTGCGACGCCGACTCACGGTAGACCATGCTGCCGTCGTCCTTCAGCCAGGCCACCGACACGCTGGGCTCCAGCTCCAGCCGCGGCAAAGGCCGCAGCCGCGTGCTGGTGGTCCAGCGCAGCCCGGGCCGCACCTGGTTGGCGATGGTGTCGGCGAGCCGGCCGATGCTGATGTTGGTGTCCAGCAGCGGGAACCACGTCGCCGGCGTCATCACCAGCCCGCTGGCGACATAACGTTCGTGCAGCAACGGCGCGCTGGCCGACGTGCGCAGCAGCGACTGCGGGTGCAGCTCCAGCCACCATTCGATGTTGTGCGCGCCGGTGGACCAGATGCCGGGGCGGAAGTCCTGCATCACCAGCTGGCCCGTGGCGCGGTCGCGCACCTGCTCGAGCTGCAGCGTGGCGTAGAACTCGTTGAACGGCGCCAGCCCGTGCCAGCCATGGTTGGCGAACGCGGTGACGTGGCGCACGCCGGCCTGGTTGACAAAGCCGGTGTCCTGGCGGAAGCCGCTGCCGACCTCGTCGACGGTGAGGTACATCTCGCTGTCGTCGGTCAACCGCCAGAGCTTGGCGTAGGCACGGTTGCCGTCGACCGTGCGGCCGTCGGTGAAGGCGCTGGTCTGCGAATGCAGCAGCTGCGCGCGCATGCGCCAGGCCTCGTCGATCTGCCAGCCGATGTCGGGGCCGACGACGGTGTTCTCGCCGATGCCGTCGGCATAGCGCCGCGACGCCAGCAGGCCGCCGAACTGCAGCGCGCCCTGGTCGCTTTTCAGCCGCGCCGCCAGCGTGCGCGACGCCGGCTGGTCGACGTAGTCGGTGGCGTAAGGCCCGGGCAGCAGCGCGAAGCCACCGCCGCGGTCGTCGACGACGAAGCTGCTGCCGGCCCAGACCGGCCCGCGCCAGGTGCCGCGCAAACCCCAGCGCGGCGCGGTGAAGCTGCGCGTGTAGAAGGCGTCGGTCGGCGAGCGCAGCAGGTCGGCCGACTCGTAGAAGAAGGGCCGCTTCTCGGCGAACGACAGCGCGAAGCGCGTGTTGCCGGCAAGCTGCGGCACGTCCAGCGCCACCTGCGAGAAGTCGGGGTTCAGCGTGCCGTCGATCACCAGTTCGGCGCGCGGCCGCCATTTGACGTCCAGGCTGGCGTCGATGTCGTTGCTGCGGCCGGCATCGTCCTTCTGCGTGCGCACGGTGACGCTGGGCCGCACGGTCAGGAAGCTGTGCTGTTCGGGCAGGCTGACGCCGAGCAGCGGCTGCATGCGGTCGATGAAGCTCGGCGCGTCGCGCGGGATCGGCACCGACGTGACCAGGTGGAACTGCTCGCGCGGCAACCGCCGCGCGACCATGATGCGCCAGTCGTGCTGGCCTTCGGCGAAGCGCAAGGACGCGAATGGCAGCCGCAGCACCGCCGTCCAGCCTTCGGGCGTGCGTGCGGTGGCGGCGTCCCAGTCGAAATCGGGCGCGAAGTCTTCGCTGTCGTCGGCCGCGGTGTTCAAGCCGTCGGCGGTGCTGCCGGCGGCGTTGACGCGGAACCACTGCGCCGACTGCTTGCGGCCGATGGCGTCGATGTAGACGACGACGAAGTCCTGCGTGCGAATCACGCCGTCGGCGCGCACCAGCACGTCGCGGATCTGCTCCGGCCGCGTGTCGAGCGCGGTGACGCCGACATACAGCGCCCGTTCGTCGAACAGCACCTGCACGCGCGTGGCCTGCGGCGGCGCGGCGCCGAACACCGGGTCTTTCTCGACGAAGCGCTCGTACACCGGCGCACGCTGCCAGGCCGGGTGCGACAGCGTGCCGTCGAGCTTCAGGGTTTCGCCGGCGTTCAGCCGCACGGCGCGGATCGCATCGCCGTTCTGGGCACGCAGCGGCAGAGCCAGCGCCAGCAGCAGGCCGGCCATCAAGAGTCGCTTCATGGCCGCGATTGTCGATGCTCGCCACGAGGGCCGGATAATGCGGACTCAGCTGCTTTGAGGAAGGCTCGTTCGATGACTCGCGTTTTCAACTTCAGCGCCGGCCCCGCCGTCCTGCCCGAACCCGTGCTGCGCCAGGCCGCGGCCGAGATGCTGGACTGGCAGGGCTCCGGCATGTCGGTGATGGAGATGAGCCACCGCGGCAAGGAGTTCATGGGCATCGCCGCCGAGGCCGAAAGTCTGCTGCGTGAACTGCTTGCCGTGCCGGCGAACTACAAGGTGCTGTTCATGCAGGGCGGCGCCATCGCCGAGAACGCCATCGTGCCGATGAACATGCTGCGCGGCCACGCCAGCGCCGACTACATCGACACCGGCGAATGGTCGAAGAAGTCGATCAAGGAAGCCAAGCGCTACGGTGGCGTCAACGTCGCCGCCAGCAGCGCCGAGACCGGCTACGACCGCATCCCGGCGCGCGAGAGCTGGAAGCTGGATCCGAACGCGGCCTACGTGCACATCTGCTCGAACGAGACCATCGGCGGCATCGAATACCACTTCACGCCCGACGTCGGCAGCGTGCCGCTGGTGGCCGACATGTCGAGCAGCATCCTGTCGCGCCCGCTCGATGTGGCGAAGTACGGGCTGATCTACGGCGGCGCGCAGAAGAACATCGGCCCCGCCGGCCTGACGATCGTCATCGTTCGCGAAGACCTGCTCGGCGGCGCGCTGCCGTCCACGCCGTCGGCCTTCGACTACAAGATCGTCGCCGACAACGACTCGATGTACAACACGCCGCCGACCTACGCGATCTACATCGCCGGGCTGGTGTTCAAGTGGCTGAAGGCGCAGGGCGGCGTGCCGGCCATGGGGGCGCACAACCGCCAGAAGGCAGCCGTGCTGTACGACTACCTCGATACCACCGGCTTCTACCGCAGCGCGGTGGCGCGCGACTGCCGTTCGCTGATGAACGTGACGTTCAAGCTGAAGGACGAAGCGCTCGACGCCGCCTTCCTGAAGGGCGCCGAAGCCGCCGGCATGGTGCAGCTGAAGGGCCATCGCGCCGTTGGCGGCATACGGGCGTCGATCTACAACGCGATGCCGCTCGAAGGCGTGCAGGCGCTGGTGGCCTACATGAAGGAATTCGAGGCCCGGCATGGCTGAACGCCTGGGCATCCTGGTGCTGAACCAGATTGCCGCCAGTGGGCTGGCCCGGCTGCCGAGCGAGTCCTACCACGTCGGCCGCGACGTGCAGGACCCGGCGGCCATCCTCGTGCGCTCGGCCGACCTGCACGGCCGCACGATCCCGGCCAGCGTGCGCGCCATCGCGCGCGCCGGTGCCGGCACCAACAACATCCCGGTGGCCTTGATGAGCGGGCGCGGCGTGCCGGTGTTCAACGCGCCCGGCGCCAACGCCAACGCGGTGAAGGAACTGGTGCTGGCCGGCATGCTGATGGCGGCGCGCGAGATCGCACCGGCGCTGCGCTTCAGCGCCGCGCTCGACATCGCCGCGCCCGATCTCGACCAGCGCGTCGAAGACGGCAAGAAGGCCTTCGCCGGCTACGAGATCGCCGGCCAGACGCTGGGCGTCGTCGGCCTCGGCAAGGTCGGCGCGCTGGTGGCCGATGCAGCCATCAAGCTCGGCATGCAGGTGCTGGGCTACGACCCCGAGATCACCGTCGACGCGGCCTGGAGCCTGCCGTCGCAGGTCAAGCGCGCCGCCAGCGTCGACGAGGTGCTGAAGAGCGCGAACTTCGTGACGCTGCACGTGCCGCTGGTGTCGGCCACGCGTGGCCTCATCGACGCCGCGCGGCTGGCGGTCATGAAACCGGGCGCCGTGCTGCTGAACTTCAGCCGCGACGGCGTCGTCGACCATGACGCGGTGGTCGAAGCGCTGAACGCCGGCCGGCTGTCGAGCTACGTCTGCGACTTCCCCGGCCCGGCGATCCACGGCCACCCGCGCGTGGTGGCGCTGCCCCACCTGGGCGCCTCGACGCGCGAAGCCGAAGAGAACTGCGCGCTGATGGTCGTCGACCAGCTGCGCGACTTTCTCGAAAACGGCAATGTCGTCAACGCAGTGAACTTCCCCACGCTGAGCATGGCGCGCGAATCGCCGTGGCGCGTGGCCATCGCCAATGCCAACGTGCCGAACATGCTGGGTCAGATCTCGACCGCGATGGCGCTGGCCGGGCTGAACATCCACAACATGGTCAACAAGTCGCGCGGCGAGATGGCCTACACGCTGGTCGACGTGGACAGCGCGTTGCCACCCGCCGTGCTGCAAGCCATCGCGAAGATCGATGGCGTGCTGGCCGTGCGGGACCTGTCAGCGCACTGAGAGGCTGAATCGCGTCAGGGCTTCGGAACCGTGCGCGTGACGGTCTTGCCGTCGGGCCCGGTGGTGGTGACGGTCTTGCCGTCGGTGCTGCGGTCGACTTCGCGGGTTGCGGTGCCCTTTTCGCCGGTCACCGTTGCGGTCTTGTCGCCCTTGCTGCGCGTCATCTTGCGTGTGGCACCCTTCGGGCCGCTGGCGGTGACTTCCTTGCCGTCGGCGCTGCGGTCGACGCTGCGCGTGGCGCTGTTGCCTTGCGGGCCGGTGACGGTGGTCGACTTGTCGCCATCGGCGCGGGTGGTGTCGCGGGTGGCGGTATTGCCGGCCGCGCCGGTGCGCGTGACCTGGCGTTCACGCGCGAAGGCCGATGATGTTGCCGTGGCCAAAGCCAGCGCGCCGATCAGGGCCGCCAGCGGCAGCCGAAGATGTCGGGTATTCATGTCGGAATCCTCCATGTCGTCGAAGACGATGTTGCGTTGCCATTTGCCATCCGGCCGCCCAATTTGAAACCAAACGATTCATGCGCCTCGTTCGACTCAACCTGCTCATCGGGCTGCTGACCGCCGCGGCGCTGCCCGCCGCCGCCCAGAGCTATGCCGAGCGCTTCGTGCAACGTTGTGCCGTCTGCCATGGAGACAACGGCCAGAGCACGGTGGCGTTGACACCGTCGCTCGGCGGCCAGCCGAGTTTCTATGCCGTGACGCAGCTGTTCCTGTTCCGCAACGAGCGGCGCGACCAGCCGGCGATGGTGGCGGTGGCCAAGGTCTTCAGCGACGACGACCTGCGCGGCTTCTCCGAAGCCATCGCCAAACTGCCACCGCCGCCCGCGCCGGCCGCCGCGCCCGACGCCGAACGCTATGCCCGCGGCCGCGCCACCGCCGAGCGCCACCAGTGCCTGGCCTGCCACGGCAGCGACGGCGCCGGCGGCAGGCAGGTGGCGCGCATTGCACACCAGCGTGAGGACTACCTGCTGCACGCGCTGCAAGGCTTCAAGGCCGGCACCCGCGTGGGCTACACGCCGGCGATGAACGAAGCCATTGCGCCGGTGCGGCGTGAAGAGCTCGATGATCTCGCTCACTTCCTGGCCCATCTGCGATGACACCCACGCTTGACATTGCCGCCGACGGCGTCGCCACGCTGACGCTGAACCGCCCGCAGCACCTGAACCGGCTGCACCGCGAAGACCTGCTGGCGCTGCAAGCGCACTTCGCCCGCCTGCAGAACGAGCCCGCGGCGCGGGTGCTGGTGCTCACCGGCCAGGGCCGCGCCTTCTGCGCCGGCTACCACATCGGCGAGATCGACGGCCCCGAAGACCCGCACTTCTTCGAGCGCACCGTCGACGCGCTCGAAGCGCTGGCGCTGCCGACGATCGCGCGGCTGAACGGCAGCGTCTACGGCGGCGCCACCGACCTGGCACTGGCCTGCGACTTCCGCGTCGGCGTCACCGGCATGGAGCTGCGCATGTCGGCGGCGCGGCTCGGGCTGCACTACTACCCGAGCGGCCTGGTGCGCTATGTCTCGCGGCTGGGCCTGCCGGCGGCCAAGCGCCTGTTCCTGCTGGCCGAGAACCTGCCGGCCGACGAGCTGCAGCGCATCGGCTACCTCGACGCGCTGGTGGCGCCCGAGGCGCTGGACGCCGAGGTGGCGCGCATCGTCGCGCTGCTCGGCGGCAACGCGCCGCTGGCGGTGCGCGGCATGAAACAGTCGCTGAACGAACTGGCGCGTGGCGAGTTCGATGTCGCGAAGGTGCGCCAGCGCGAAGCCGTCTGCGCCACCAGCGACGACCTGCGCGAAGGGCTGGCCGCCTTCGCCGAGCGGCGCGCACCGCGCTTTCGCGGCTGTTGACTGCGCCCGACTACGCGCCAGGCGGCCAGGTTCGCAGCAACGCGGCGCCGTCGGGCTTGCCGTGCTTGGCCTGCGGTGGCCGCTGCGGCGTGCCGAGGTCGATCCAGCCGAGCAGCGTCTCGCCGGGTTCGCAGAACGCCGCCACGACGCGCGGCGCCCGCACCTTGGCGCCCGACAGCATCTTGCCGGCGAAGCCCAGCGCCTGCGCCGCCGCCAGCAGGTAGGCGATCGCGCCGCCGACGGCAGCCCATTGCTCGTGCTCCGGCGCCAGCGGGTGGCCGAGGTCGATGCGCGCGATCACGGCCAAGGTCAGCGGCACGCGCAACGCACGCTCGCGGTCGATCTGAGCCGCCTCGGCCGACTTGCCGGCATCGGCGGCGGCGCGCTGCAGCAGATCGGCGAAAGCCAGGCGGCCGGCACCGCGGATGACGCTGAAGCGAAACGGCACCAGGCCGCCGTGGTCCGGCGCCCGCAGCGCGGCTTGCGCCATCAGCGCCAGCTGGGCGTCGTCCGGCCCGGGTTCGGCCAGGTTCCGGGCGCCGACCGAATAGCGGCCGAGCAGCAGTTCCAATGCGGCTTCGTTCATTAAAGTCGGTTCACCGCGAAGGCGCGGCGGATGCGGAGTTGACGCGGAAGGCGATCATGCTATGCCTCGGCGTCCCCAGCACCTATTGCCGCGAAGGCTGTTCAACGACGAGGAGAACCCATGCCCGAAGTCCCGACACCCAGCCTGCTGGCCGCCGTAGCCCTGGCCGCGCTGGCCACGGTACTGCCGGTGGCCGCCCAGACGAAGGTCGCGACAACGGATCGGAACATCCCGCCCGTGGCGCAGACCGGCAAGGACGCCGACGCCATCCGCGAGACCCTGAAGCGCATCAAGCTGCCGCCGGGCTTTCGCATCGAGCTGTATGCCGTGGTGCCCGAAGCGCGCCACATGGCGGTGGCGCCGAATGCCAACCTGCTGTTCGTCGGCACGCGCAAGAACACCGTCTGGGCCGTGACCGACCGCAATGGCGACGGCGTCGCCGACGAGGTGAAGTCGTTCGCGCCGCGGCTGCGCTTCAACATGCCGAACGGCGTCTGCTGGGGCCGCGACGGCGTGCTCATCGTCGCCGAGCTGAACCGCATCCTGGCCTTCCCGGCGGCCGAAACCGCCTACGAAGGCCCTGACATCGGCGTGATCGAGCTCGTCGGCCAGGGCAAGCTGATGCCGCCCGGCGAAGAGGCCACCGGCCACGGCGCGCGCACCTGCCGCGTCGGGCCCGACGGGCTGCTGTACGTCACGCTGGGCCAGCCCTACAACGTGCCGCCGCGCAACAAGCTCAAGCTGTATGCCGACTGGGGCATCGGCGGCATCGTGCGCATGAACGCCGCCGACGGCAGCCGGCGCGAGGTCTTCGCGACCGGCCTGCGCAACTCGGTCGGCCAGGACTTCAACCCCAAGGACGGCAGCCTCTGGTTCAGCGACAACCAGACCGACGGCATGGGCGACGACATCCCGGCCGGCGAACTGAACCGTGCCACGCGGCCGGGGCAGTTCTTCGGCTACCCGTGGAAGCAGGGCCGCACGCGCATCACCGAATTCGGCTACGACAAGGACCCGCTGCCCGGCAACATCACCGACCCGCAGGTCTACATGGACGCGCACGCCGCCGACCTGGGGTTGGCCTTCTACACCGGCAAGGCCTTCCCGGCGAAGTACCAGGGCGGCATCTTCACGGCCCAGCACGGCTCGTGGAACCGCAGCACGCCGATCGGCGCGCGGGTCATGTTCACGTCGCTGAAGGCCGACGGCACGGCCGACAAGACCGAGGTCTTCGCCGAAGGCTGGCTCGACGCCGGTGGCGCCTACCGCGGCCGGCCGGTCGACGTGGCGCCGCTGAGGGACGGCTCGCTGCTGATCAGCGACGACTACGCCGGTGCGATCTACCGCGTGACCTACAGCGCGCCCTGAGCGGCAGGCTTGATCCCCCTTGTTTGGCCGCACAATGGCGCGCGGCCCCGCCGGGGGCGCACAAAAGAACACGAGGGGATGGCCGTCAGGGCCATCACGCCAAAGCGATGACGACAACATCCACGACCTCACGGCCGGGCCTGCTTCGGCACCCGCCAAGCCGGCGCCGCCTGGTTGCCCTGCTGGCCTGTGCATCGGCGCTGCCGGCCGCGGCGCAGGTCACCGAGACCATCGTCATCAGCGGCAGCGGCGCCGAGCAGCGCGCCTTCGACACGCCGTATGCCGTCGGTGTGGTCGACGCCGCGACGCTGCGCAGTGCCGGGCCGATGGTCAACCTGTCGGAGGCGCTCGGCCGCGTCCCGGGCCTGGTGGTCAACCTGCGCAACAACTACGCGCAAGACCTGCAGATCAGCTCGCGCGGCTTCGGCGCGCGCGCCAGCTTCGGCGTGCGCGGCATCCGGCTGTACAGCGACGGCATACCGGCCGCCGGCCCCGACGGGCAAGGCCAGGTCTCGCACTTCGACCTGGCCGGCGCCGAGCGCATCGAGGTGCTGCGCGGCCCGTTCTCGGCGCTGTACGGCAACGGCTCGGGCGGCGTCATCTCGCTCGTCGGCAGTGCGCCGAAGGAGCGCAGCTATTCGGTCGACGTCGACGCCGGCAGCTTCGGCCTGCGCCAGCTGCGCGTCGGCGTCGCCGCGCCTTTCGACGGCGGCCTCAGCCTGCGCGCTTCGGTCAGCGGCTTCGAGTTCGACGGCTTCAGGCCGCAAAGCGAAGCCCGGCGCACGCTGGCCAACGTGCGGCTGGGCTACGACGGCGCGGCCGACCGCGTCGTCGTGGTGCTGAACGCCATCGACCAGCCGGCGCAGGATCCGCTCGGCCTGACGCGCCAGCAGTTCGATGCCGACCCCGACCAGACCACATCGCAGGCGACCCAGTTCAACACGCGCAAGAACACCGCGCAGTCGCAGGCCGGCGTGCAGTGGCAGCACCAGTTCGCCGATGCGGGGCCGCTGCAGCGCAGCGCGCTGGCGCTGTACACGGGGCAGCGCAGCGTGACGCAGTGGCAGGCCATTGCCGCCAGCACGCAGGCCAACGTGCGCCACCCCGGCGGCGTGATCGACTTCGACCGCGACTACGGCGGCGTCGACGCGCGGCTGTTCTGGCGCTGGGACGCGGCGCGCCTGGTCACCGGCGCGTCGCTGGACCGTCAGCAGGAAGACCGGCGCGGCTTCGAGAACTTCACCGGCAGCGGCGCGACGCAGGTGCTGGGCGTCACCGGCAACCTGCGCCGCGACGAAGACAACGTCGCGAAGAGCCGCGATGTCTACGCCCAGGGCGAGCTCGACCTGCCCGGCGCCTTCACCGCCAGCGCCGGGCTGCGCCACGGCCGGCTCAGCATCACGTCGACCGACCACTACCTGTCCAATGGCGACGACTCCGGCGCGCTGACCTTCGGCTACACCAACCCGGTGGCCGCGTTGCGCTGGCAGGCGTCGCCCGACTGGAGCCTCTACACCAGCGTCGGCCGCGGCTACGAGTCGCCGACCTTGAACGAGCTGGCCTATCGCCCCGACGGCAACACCGGCTTCAACACCGCCTTGCGCGCGCAGCGCAGCCGGCAATGGGAGCTGGGCACGAAGTGGCGCGACGCGGCGCTCGGACTGGCCCTGGACGCGGCGCTGTTCCAGGCCGAAACCAGCGACGAGATCGGCGTGCAGACCAATTCGGGCGGCCGCAGCACGTTCCAGAACGTCGGCCACACGCGCCGCCAGGGCGCCGAGTTCGACCTGCGCTGGCGCTTCGCCAGAAGCTGGCGCGCGCAACTCACCGCCACCGTGCTGGACGCGACCTACCGCGACGACTTCCTCACCTGCGCCGGCGTGCCCTGCAGCGCGCCGACGGTGCCGGTGGCGGCCGGCAAGCGCATCGCCGGCACGCTGCCGAAGAGCGGCTTCGCCGAGGTCGTCTGGACGCCGGGCGCGGCCGAATTCGCGCTCGAAGCGCGCGGCCAGGGCCGGCAGCCGGTCAACGACGTCAACGCCGACTTCGCCGGCGGCTACGGCCTGCTGGCGCTGCGCGCCCTGTGGCGCCTGGACCTCGGCCCGGGCAAGCTGGAGCTGCTGGGCCGCGTCGACAACCTGGCCGACCGGCGCGTCGCCGGCAGCGTGATCGTCAACGAAAGCAACCAGCGCTACTTCGAACCGGCGGCGGGCCGCAGCCTGCTGCTCAGCGCGCGCTGGAACCAGCGCTTCTGAGCGCCCGATCTCTGCTCAGAGGCTGAGCCGCGCGACATGCGCCAGCAGCGCCTCGAGCTCGGCGACGGGCGGTGCGTCGCCGGTGCGGTAGCAGAGTTGCGCCTTGCGGTCGAAGACGAAGACCTGCGCCGTGTGCGTGCCGGGCTTGCCCGACACACCTTTGAGGAAGTCGGCCAGGCGGTCCACCTGCATGACGTTCGGTAGCGCAGCCCGCCACGCCGGATGCAGGCCGAAGCGGGCCTGCCAGTGAGCCAGGGCCTGCGGGTTGTCGCCCAGGGCATCGATGCTGATGGACAGCAGTTGCACATCGGCGTCGCGCAAGCGGCCGGCGAGCGCGGCAAACAGCGCACCCTGGATCGGACAGGTGCTGCTGCAGCCGGTGAACATCAGCTGCACCGCGGTGATCTTGGCCGACAGCAGCGCCGGTAGCGCCTGCGCTTGTCCGTCAGCACCCGTGACGCCGATGGCCGGCGCCGGCAGGCGCGGCAAGACCCAGCCGGTGGGCGGCGCCGTCACGGCCCGCGCCGGTGCCGAAGCCGCCCAGGCGCCGGCCAGTGCCAGCAGCTGGCGCCGGCGCAAACCAAGGGTCGCACCAGCGGGGCTCACCGCCACCACGGTTAGGCCGCGCCCAGGCGTACGTGCGGCAGGATGAAGCGCTCGGCGGTGGCAACCAGCTCGCCGGCGCGCCGCTGCATCGAAGCGGCGACGGCGGTGGTCTGCTCGACCAGCGCCGCGTTGCACTGCGTGTCGTGGTCGAGCCGGCTCACCGCCACGCTGATCTCGGTGACGCCGCGGGTCTGCTCGGCCGTGGCCGTGGACACGTCGGCAAGCAAGCCGCCCATCGCCTGTGCGTTCTTCACCAGCTCGGCCATCGTCTGGCCGGCCGAGCCGACGATGCGTGAGCCTTGCTCCGTCTGTTCGGTGCTGGCACTGACCAGTGCCTTGATTTCGCGTGCGGCGCTGGCCGAACGCTGAGCCAGCGTTCGCACTTCGCCGGCGACAACGGCAAAGCCGCGGCCTTGTTCGCCGGCGCGCGCCGCCTCCACCGCGGCATTCAGCGCCAGGATGTTGGTCTGGAAGGCGATGCTGTCGACGACGCCGATGATCTCGCCGATCTTCTTCGAAGACGACTGGATGCCCTGCATCGTCGCCACCACCTGAGCGATGACCTCGCCGCCTTGTGCGGCGACGCGTGCGTTCTCGCGGCCGAGTTCCGCCGACTCGCTGCTGCGTTTGGCCGTGTGCTGCACGGTGGCCGCGATCTGGTCCATCGCCGCCGCGGTCTGCTCGATGTTGGCGGCCGCCTGCTCGGTGCGCTGGGACAGATCTTCGGCTCCGGCCGAAACCTGCGAACTGGTCGTCACGATGAGCGCCGCGCAGCCGCGCACCTGGCCGATCAGCTCGCGCATCGATTCCTGCATGGCCGAGATCGAATGCATCAGCGTGGCCGCTTCGTCGCGACCCCAAGGGTGCGGCGAGGTGGACAGGTCGCCGCGGGCCATCGCGTCGATGTGCCGCGTGACCTCGCGCATGCCGCCACGCGTGACGAGGTAGAAACAGTAGAAGAAGTAGGCCGCGACCAGCAGGCCGCCGAGCGCGAAGCCGAGCTGGACATTGCGCGCGTTCTGCTGCGCCGCGATGCGCGCTTCGACCAGGCCGGCCAAGGCCAGCGCCGAGCGATCCGCCAGCCCGGCCACCGAGTCCATCGCCGCCTGGCCGGCCGCTGCCAGCGTGGCGGCTTCACCGGTGGGGCCGGCTTCGACGAGCGGCCCTTTGCGCAGCGCGCGCATGAAGGCGTTGACGGGCTTGAACGCATCCTGGAAGACCAGCCGGTCGGCCAGCGCCGGGTTGGCCTTCACGACCCGCTCGTAGCGCGCGAACAGCAGTTCGAGCTGCGCGTACATCACGTAGCTGTCGCCTTCGAGGATGCGGCGATGGAAGGTTTCCAGCTTGCCCGTGGCCAGCACGTCGGCGCCGAGGTCGCGCAGCCGGCCGAGCAGGCGCAGCATCTGCGGCGTCTCTTGCGTCGTGGCCAGCATCAGGTGGTAGCTGTCGGCGTCCGGGTCCTGCGACAGCGCCGACTGGTCGGCGACGCTGACCGTCAGGCGCAGCAGTTGCTGGACGAACTCGTCGGCGCGCTTGAAGGCCTCTTCGCGATCGGCGGCCGGGGTCTTCAGCGGCGAAAAGGCGTCGCGCGCGAACTTGAAGGCCTCGCTCACGTCGAGCCCGGCAGCCGGCCGGTTCTCGAGCTTGGTCAGCTGCTCTTCGGTGCCGGCCAGCGCCGTCTGCAGCGCCGGCGTGCTTTTGTCGCCGGCCTCGAAGGCCAGGCGGCGCAGACTTTGCGCCTGCCCGAGCAGCGCCGACAGGTCGCGCAGGTAGGCCACGCCGATGAGTTCGCGCTGCGAGGCTTCGATGGCGCGATTGCTGGCGCGCACGAAGATGATGGCGAGCTGGGCAACGACCAGCAGGAAGATCGTCGAGATGACCATCGCCTTGCTGACGAAGTTCATGTTGCGGAACAGGCGCACGCCGACGGCCCAGACACCGTGGTGACGAAAGAGTCCGGAAAGCTTCGGGGTCATGACAGCATCGCGATCAGTTTCGGCCGGCGTTGATGGAGCGCAGGTACGACACCAGGTCGCTGATCTGCTCGTTCGTCAGTTCGGCGTCCCACGACGGCATGAACTCCGAGCGGCCGAGCGCCGCGCCGCCCTTGCGGATGATCAAGCCGTAGTAGGCGTCGTTCTTGTCGCTGCTGCGCAGGTTCGCCGGCCGCGGGTTGTACAGCCGCGCTGCGCGGCCGTTGCCGTCGGCATTGATGCCATGGCAGGTGACGCAATAGTTCGCGAACACCAGCCCGCCGCGAAAGGTGGAGGCATCGATGCTGTCCTTGGGCAGTAGCGAACCTTGTTGCGGCGCCTTGGCCGTGCCTTGCGCAGCGGCACAGGCGCTGGCAACCAGCAGCAGCGCAGCGACGGCATACGCCGGGCTCATGGCTTGACCTCGATGTCCAGTCGCATGTCGGGGTGCACGGCGCACTCGACCTCGACCTTGCCCGGCTTGTCGAAGGTGATGGACTTGCTGCCGCCGTTGCCGAAGGAGCCGAGATCGAAGCTCTTCGGCGCCGACAGAGAAAACACGTTGTGCGCGAAGCTGTCTTCGTTGACGAACTTCACGCTGTCGCCGACCTTGATCGTCAGCTTCTTCACCGAGAAGCTCTTGTTCTTCTGCGCCACCACGTGCTCTTCGGCGGCCCAGACCTTGCCGGCCAAGGCCAGCCCGGCGCAGCACACGGCCCACGCCAGGTGCGAAACCATCAATCTCATGTCGGCCCCTTTTACTTGTTTGGGTTGCCCTCGATTGGGCCTGATTGGACTCTGACAGCGATATCGGCCGGCGCTCCGTGGAATTGAACTCAAGAAGGCCGCTTTCTTGACGAAAGCCCACTCATCCCGAGGGAACACACTGCCCCGGCGGCTCAACGGATCGCAAGGAAAAACATGAACAAGCTCTCTCTGGCACTGGCTTCGACGATGGCCGTATTCGCCGCCGGCACGGCCTGGGCCGATGCCGCCGCGCTGCGTGTCACCGACACCGAAGGCCAGCTCATCACGCTCGAAGCCGGCCATGCGAGCCTGCAGAAGTGGCGCCTGGCCGACACGCCGCCGCACCCGCAGGACAACGTGCCGACGGCGCAGCGCGTCGAACTCGGCAAGAAGCTGTTCTTCGACCCGCGCCTGTCGGGCGACGGCAACATGAGCTGCGCCTCCTGCCACAGCCCGCTGCTCGGCTGGTCCGACGGGCTGGCCACCGGCAAGGGCTTCAAGAGCATGGCACTGGACCGCGCCAGCCCGACCATCGTCAACACCGCCTTCAACAGCTTGCAGATGTGGGACGGCCGCAAGAAGTCGCTCGAGGAACAGGCCATGGGCCCGATGGAAGCGACGGTCGAGATGAACATGGACACGAAGAAGCTGTTCACCTGGCTGAACGGCAACGACGGCTACCGTGCCTTGTTCGGGCAGGCCTACCCCGGCCTGCCGATCGACGCCGACACGCTGTCCAAGGCCATTGCCAGCTTCGAGCGCACCGTCGTCAGCAACACATCGCCGTTCGACCAGTGGGTGGCGGGCAAGAAGGATGCGATGACGCCCGAGCAGGTCAAGGGATTCGCGCTCTTCATCGACCCGAAGCGGGCGAATTGCGCCAGCTGCCACGCCGGGCCCAACTTCACCGACGGCAGCTTCCACAACCTCGGACTGGCGTCGTTCGGCAAGGACAACCCGGATCTCGGCCGCTACACGCAGCGGCCGGTGGCCAGCCTGAAGGGCGCCTTCAAGACGCCGACCGTGCGCGAGGCCGCGGCCACGGCGCCGTACTTCCACGACGGCTCGGCGCGCACACTCGACGAGCTGGTGGCGTTCTACGCCACCGGCGGCATCGTCAAGACCAACGTTTCGAAGAGCATGAAGGAACTGCAGCTCAGCAAGGACGAATCGGCGCAGCTCGTCTCCTTCCTGCAAGCCCTGTCGAGCCCGCACAAGCCTTTCGTGCTGCCCGAGCTGCCGCGCTGATGCCCGATGGATCCGCGGCCGAGCGAGATCACGCCCGAATCCGCCTGGCTCGCCCGCCGCAGCTTCATGCGCGCCGCGCTGCTGGCGGCCGCCTGGCCGCGCAGCGCCGGTGCCGGCGTCGACGCTGAAACGCCGAACACGCTCGAGCAGATCGGCCGCTACAACAACTACTACGAGTTCTCGACGAACAAGGAAGTGGTCTGGAAGCTGGCCGAAGACTTCCAACCGCTGCCCTGGACGCTGACGGTCGAAGGCGAGGTCGAGAAGCCGCGCACCTGGGCGCTGGAGACGCTGCTGTCGCGCTTCGCACAGGAAGACCGCGTCTACCGCCTGCGCTGCGTCGAAGGCTGGTCGATGGTGATCCCCTGGCGCGGCTTTTCCTTGGCCCGGCTGCTGCAAGAGGCCAGGCCGACCTCGCGCGCGAAGTACGTCGAATTCGTCTCCGTGCTGCGGCCGCAGCAGATGCCGGGGCAGCGCCGGCCGACGCTGCCCTGGCCCTACACCGAAGCCTTGCGCATCGACGAAGCGATGCACCCGCTGACGCTGCTGGCCACCGGGCTCTATGGACAGCCGCTGCCGGCGCAGAATGGCGCGCCGCTGCGCCTGGCCGTGCCGTGGAAGTACGGCTACAAGAGCAGCAAGGCGATCACCACGGTGCGCCTCGTCGAAGCGCCGCCGGCAACCACCTGGACACGGGCCGCGCCGTCGGAATACGGCTTCTACGCCAACGTCAACCCGGCCGTTCCGCACCCGCGCTGGTCGCAGAAGCGCGAGCTGCGCATCGGCGAGCTGAGCAAGCGCGCGACGCTGCCGTTCAACGGCTACGCGGAGCAGGTGGCGTCGCTGTACGCCGGCATGGATCTGCAGCAGGACTTCTGAAGTGGACGCGCCGGCGCGCAACCTGGCCTGGCTGGCCAAGCGCCACTTCGGCAAGATCCGCCTGGCCTCGTTCCTGCTGGCGGCCAGCCCGGCGCTGTGGCTGGGCACCGAATACGGGGCCGGCGCGCTGGGCGTGAACCCGCTGAACCGCCTGCTGCACTTCAGCGGCAGCTGGGCGCTGACCTTGCTGCTGGTCACGCTGGCGGTGACGCCGGTGCGGCGGCTGTCGGTCTGGGTCGCGCAGGCGGTGCACGCCCGCTACGGCAAGCGCGTGTCGGACTGGAACTGGCTCGTCCGTCTGCGGCGCCAGCTCGGCCTGTTCGCGTTCTTCTATGCCGCCTGCCACCTGGCGATCTACGTCACGCTCGATGCCGGGCTCGACGGCGTGGTGCTGCGCGAAGACTTGTCGGAGCGACCCTTCGTGCTGCTCGGCTGGGCCGCCTTCGTGCTGCTGTTGCCGCTGGCCGCTACGTCGAACCAGGCGTCGATGCGAGCCCTGGGCTCGGCCTGGCGCAAGCTGCACCTGCTGTCGTATCCGATCGCGATCCTGGCGCTGGCCCACTACTGGCTGCAGATGAAGGTCGGCGACAGCGCGCCGCTGCCGCAGTCGGCGCTGCTGGCGCTGCTGCTGGCGGTGCGCGCGCAGGCTTGGCGCCGCGGCGAACGCGGGCCTGGCGTCGAGGCGAAGGAACGCTAACTCACGACCTGGTAGTACAGGTTCTGCGGGTGCCGCGCCTGCGCAAAGAAGAACCAGCGCTCGGCCAGCAGCCCCGGCGCCTGCACCAGCGCTGCCAGCACGAAGGCCGCGCCCGAGCCGCTGGCCAGCCCCCACAGCAGCAGCGCCGACGGCAGCGCAAAGGCCGCCAGCACGAAGCCCAGCTTGACCGAGCGCAGCACGGCCAGCGTGCGGCCGTGGAAGAACTCGCGCGTGTTGAAGGCGCCACCCGTCATGCCCATCGCCGCCTGCGCGACACGCGGGTTGCGGATGCCGGTGGCCGACTGCACCGTGCTGCGCAGCTTCAGCCCGGCGTTGCGCTGCAGGGCCAGCCAGCGGCCGGCGGCCGCAGCGGCGGTGACGGTCAGCGCCCACGGCGCGACGGCGCGCTGCACGAAGCCGTCGCCCAGCAGCGCGGCCAGCGCGGTGGCCAGCACGGCGCCCGAAGCCAGCCCGATCAGCGTGTAGTTGACGATCGTCAGCGGGTGCGCCCACTCCTGGATGAAGCGCAGGCAGGCGTAGATCATCGCCGTGCACCACCACAGCCCCAGCGCCAGCAGCAGCGCGGCCAAGGCCAGCAGGACGGAGGCGCCACCCGAAGCCGCCCACAGCCCGACCACCGCGGCGAAAGCCGGCAGCACGATGACCTCGCGCGACAACCAAGACGTGCGCCACATCGTCACAGCGCGCCAGGCGCGTTCGGGGCGGCCCAGGTGCAGGAACGAAGCACCCAGGCCCACGAGCAGCATCGTGAAGGCCAGCCACAGCGCACCGCCGGCAAAGGCCGCCGACATGCGCAAGCCGAGCAAACGCCCCAGCGCCACCACCACCACCAGGCCCTGCGCGGCACCGGCCACGGTGGTGAAGACGATCACCGACCAGGCCGGGTTCACGAGCCGCCTCCTCGTTTGGGCAGGTAGCGGTTGGCCGGGTTCGTCTCCCACTCGGGCATCAGCGCGTAGCCGCCGCGTTCGCGGATGGCTTTCGAGACCTCGCTGTCCGGATCCTTCACGTCGCCGAACAGGCGTGCGCCGGTCGGGCAGGCCTTCACGCAGGCCGGCTTGCGGTCGGCCGGCGGCAGCAGTTCGTCGTAGATGCGGTCGACGCACAGCGTGCACTTCGTCATCACCTGGCGCTCTTCGTCGATCTCGCGCGCGCCGTAGGGGCAGGCCCAGGCGCAGTACTTGCAGCCGATGCACTTGTCGTAGTCGACGAGCACGATGCCGTCTTCCTTGCGCTTGTAGCTGGCACCGGTGGGGCACACCGGCACGCAGGGCGGGTCTTCGCAGTGCAGGCAGCTCTTCGGGAAATGCACCGTCTGCGTGTCGGGGTAGACGCCGGCCTCGTAGGTCTGCACGCGGTTGAAGAAGGTGCCGCTGGGCTCGGCGCCATAGGCGTTCTGGTCCGACAGCGGCCCGGCCGCGCCCGAGGTGTTCCACTCCTTGCACGAGGTCACGCAGGCATGGCAGCCGACGCAGACGTCGAGGTCGATGACCAGGGCCAGCTGCTTGGCGAGCGTGGTCATGACAGCCCCTCGTCCGACGGGTACGCCGGCCGATCCCCGGAGGGGATGCGGGCCGGCTTGGGAGCGGCCCGGCGCTCGACCCGGCTCATGCCTTCTTCCCGGCGAAGTAGCCCGCGGCCAGGCCGGCGAGGCCGCGCACGCCGGGCGCGTTCGGCACCGCCTTGACCTGCGGCGACGTGATCTCGGGTTCATCGGCCGCCGCCGGGCGCAGGCGCACGCGCACGTCGTACCAGCCGGCCTGGCCGGTGATGGGGTCGCTGTTGCTGATGTGGCCGTCGCCGAACGGCAGCTGTTCGCTGATCAGGTGGTTGAGCAGGAAGCCGAGCCGCGCTTCGTCGCTGCCCGGCGCCAGATGCCAGGCGCCGTCGGCCTTGCCGATGGCGTTCCAGGTCCACACGGTGCCGGGCTCCACTGCTTCGCTGTGGCGCACGCGGCAGCGCACGCGGCCCCAGGCGCTTTCGACCCAGGCCCAGCCGCCATCGGCGATGCCGGCCGCCTCGGCCGTGAGCCGGTTCACGTGCAGGTGGTTGTGGCTGTGGATCTGGCGCAGCCAGGCGTTCTGCGAATCCCAGGCGTGGTACATCGCCATCGGCCGCTGCGTGATCGCGCGCAGCGGAAACGCGTCGCCGTCGGTGCACGCGTCTTCGAGCGGCGCATACCAGAACGGCAGCGGGTCGAAGTAGGTCGCGATGCGCTCGCGCAAGTGCTCGGGTGGCTGCCGGCCCTGCGTCTTGCCCAGTGCCGCCAGGCGGAAGGTCTGCATCGTGTCCGAGTACAAGGCCAGCTGGATCGGGTCGTTGCGCTGGCGCCAGCCCTTGTCCTTGGCCAGGTCGAGGTAGGCGCGGTTCCACTGCTTCATGTACTGCTGGCCTTCGGGCAGGTGGTGCTTGAAGAAGCCGCCGTTGGCGGCGTACATCTGCCACTGCTTCGGGTTCGGCGCGCCGCGCAGCGATTCGCTGCCGTCTTCGCCGCGCCAGCCGGACAGGAAACCGATGCCGGGCATGGTCTGGAAGTTGACGATGAAGTCCGGATAGTCCTTGAACTTGCGGCCGCCTTCGGGCGTGGTGAAGGCCGGGAACTTCAAACGCGACGCGAGTTCGATCAGCACGTCCTGGAACGGACGGCACTCGCCGCTGGGCGGGAAGACCGGGATGCGCACCGCGTCGACCGGACCGTCGAACTCGCTGATCGGCCGGTCGAGCAGGCTCATCACGTCGTGGCGTTCGAGGTAGGTGGTGTCGGGCAGCACCAGGTCGGCGAAGGCCACGGTCTCGCTCTGGAAGGCGTCGCAGACGACGAGGAAGGGGATCTTGTAGCCGCCGCCGGCGTCCTTCGCGTTCAGCATCTCGCGCACGGCCATCGTGTTCATGCTCGAGTTCCAGGCCAGGTTGGCCATGAAGACCATCAGCGTGTCGATGCGGTACGGGTCGCCCTTGACGGCATTCGTGATCACGTTGTGCATCAGCCCGTGCGCCGACAGCGGGTGCTCCCACGAAAACGCGTGGTCGATGCGGATCGGCGAGCCGTCGGCGTTCACCGCCAGCTCTTCGGGGTTGGCCGGAAAGCCCAGCGGCGCGGCGTTCAGCGGCGTGTTCGGCTGGATCATCGCCGGGTCGTTGAAAGCGCGGTAGTTGGGCACGATGTGGCGCGGGTACGGCGCCTTGTGGCGAAAGCCGCCGGGTGCATCGATCGTGCCGAGCAGGCTCATCAGAATGGCCAGCGCGCGCACCGTCTGGAAGCCGTTCGAATGCGCCGCCAGCCCGCGCATCGCATGGAAGGCGACCGGGCGCGCGGTCGTCGTTGCGTGCTGCTTGCCCCAGGCGTCGGTCCACGGGATCGGCAGTTCATACGACTGCGCGAATGCCGCGTCGGCCAGTTGCACCGCCAGCGCGCGGATGCGCTCGGCCGGGATGCCGGTGATCGCCGCCGCCCACTCGGGCGTGCACGGCGCGACGCGCTCGCGCAGCAGCTGGAACGATGGCGCGACCCGCGTGCCATCGGCCAGCGTGTAGTGCCCTTCCAGCGCCGGCTCGCGGCCGTCGGCAATGCCTTCCGGGTAGGCCGGCAGCACCTGGCCGCTGGGGCCGTCCCAGACCAGCTTGTTGTGCGGGTTGCGGCCGTCGCCGGGCACGCCGCGTTCGGGGTCGAAGGCGAACAGCCCTTCGCGCTCGCCTTCGTCCAGCACCACCAGCTGCGGCGCGTTGGTGTAACGGCGCAAGGAAGCGTGGTCGATGCGGTCGCTCTTGATCAGCTCGTGCAGCAGCGCCATCAGCAGCGCGCCGTCGGTGCCGGGTTTGACCGGAATCCATTCGTCGGCGATGGCCGAGTAGCCGGTGCGCACCGGGTTGATCGAGATGAAGCGGCCACCGGCGCGCTTGAACTTCGAGATCGCGATCTTCAGCGGGTTGCTGTGGTGGTCTTCCGCGGTGCCGATCATCACGAACAGCTTGGCGCGATCGAGGTCCGGCCCGCCGAATTCCCAGAACGAACCGCCGACCGTGTAGATCATGCCGGCGGCCATGTTCACCGAACAGAAGCCGCCGTGCGCGGCGTAGTTCGGCGTGCCGAACTGGCGCGCGAACAGGCCCGTCAGCGCCTGCATCTGGTCGCGGCCGGTGAACAGCGCGAACTGCTTCGGGTCGGTGGCGCGGATGCGGCCGAGCCGCTCGGTCAGCGTCGCCAGCGCTTCGTCCCACGAGATGGTTTCGAACTCGCCGGCGCCGCGCTCGCTGCCGGCCTTGCGCTTCAGCGGCTGCAGCAGCCGCGCCGGCGACACCTGCTTCATGATGCCGGCGCTGCCCTTGGCGCAGATCACGCCCTGGTTCAGCGGGTGGTCCGGGTTGCCGTCGATGTAGCGCAGCTCGCCGTCGCGCAGGTGTACGCGGATGCCGCAGCGGCAGGCGCACATGTAGCAGGTGGTGGTCTTGACCTCGAGCCTGGCGCCGGGCGTCGGCGAGGCGATCGGGTCGTGCAAAGGCGCGGATTGCAGCCACTTCAGCATGCGGTGTTTCCCTGGGACGTTGCCGCCGCAGTATGGCGCACAGTCGCGGCAGCCCAGGAGCCGACATGCCAGCCGTCGAGATCACGCGCGGTGACTTCATCACCACCATCACCTTGCACCGGCCCGAATGCCGCAACGCCGTCGACGGGCCGACCGCACGCGCCTTGCGCGAGGCCTTCGAAGCCTTCGAGGCCGACGCCGGCCAGCGTGTCGCCATCCTGCACGGCGGCGGCGGGCACTTCTGCGCCGGCGCCGATCTGGCAGCCCTCGGCGACCCGGCGCGCGCCAACACGCTGACGCCCGACGGCAGCGGGCCGGGCCCGATGGGGCCGACACGCATCGCCTTCACGAAACCGGTGATCGCCGCGATCGAAGGCTATGCCGTCGCCGGCGGGCTGGAGCTGGCGCTGATGTGCGACCTGCGCGTGGCCGCCAAGGGCGCCGTGTTCGGCGTCTTCTGCCGCCGCTGGGGCGTGCCGCTGATCGACGGCGGCACGATCCGGCTGCCGCGCGTCGTCGGCATGGGGCGGGCGCTGGACATGATCCTCACCGGCCGCGCGGTCGCTGCCGACGAAGCGCTGGCCTTCGGGCTGGCCAACCGCGTCGTCGCCGACGGCCAGGCGCTGGCCGAGGCGCTGGCGCTGGCGCGGCAGATCGCGGCCTTTCCGCAGCAATGCCTGCGCGCCGACCGCGCGTCGGCCTTCGCGCAATGGAACCTGCCGCTGGCCGAAGCGCTGCAACGCGAAGGCGCTGGCGGCGTGGCGGTGGCCTTGAGCGAAGGCCGCGCCGGCGCGGCGCAATTCGCGGCCGGCGCCGGGCGCCACGGCGCGCCGCGGTAGACACCGGGAACCCGCGGCGGCCGGGAAACCTCGGAGCGGCGCCGCGGGGCCGGCCGCATAGCATGGGCCACAAGCCCACGCAGGCCCGCCAACGAGGAGACGCCCGTGCACAACCATCCCATCAGCCGCCGCACCCTGCTCGCCGCCGCCGCTTGCGGCGCCGTGCCGAACGCCGTCTTCGCCCAGGGCAGCGGCTATCCGAACCGGCCGATCGACCTGATCGTGCCGGCCGGCGCCGGCGGCGGCACCGACGTGCTGGCGCGGGCCTTCGCCGAAGCCGCGAAGAAGCACCTGCCGCAGCCGATCACAGTCGTCAACCGGCCCGGTGCGTCGGGCATGATCGGCCACGGCGAGATGATCAACGCCAAGCCCGACGGCTACAAGCTGGCGATCGTGTTCGCCGAGATCGTCATCGTCCCGCACCTTGGCCTGAGCAAGCTGTCGTACGAAGACTTCACGCCGATCGCCCGGCTCAACGCCGACCCGGCCGCGATCACCGTGCGTGCCGACGCGCCATGGAACACGATCGAAGACTTCCTGGCCGCCAGCCGCGCCAAGCCGGGCGAGCTGAAGATGGGCAACTCGGGGCCGGGGTCGATCTGGCACCTGGCGCATGCCGCGCTCGAAGACAAGGTCGGCGTGAAGTACAACCCGATCCCGTTCAGCGGCGCCGCGCCGGCGGTGCTGGCGCTGATGGGCGGCCACGTCGACGCCGTGGCGGTGAGCCCCGGCGAGGTGGCCACGCACGTGGCCAGCGGCAAGCTGAAGACGCTGGCCGTGATGGCCGACCGCCGGCTGAAGGGCTTCGACAACGTGCCAACGCTGAAGGAGCGCGGCATCGACCTGTCCATCGGCACCTGGCGCGGCCTGGCCGCACCGAAGGGCACGCCGCCGGACGTGGTGGCGATCCTCGTCGAAGCCACACGCAAGTCGGCCGAAGAACCCGTGATCCGGGAGTCGCTGGACCGCCTGAGCATGGGCTTCGCCTATGCCGACGCCGAGACCTTCCGCGCCAACATGCGGCGCGACAACGAGGTCTTCAAGCAGCTCGTCACCAAGCTCGGCATCAAGGGCTGACGCCGAGCCGCGCGCTCAGCCGCCGGCCGGCCCCGACAGCAGCGGGATCGCGCCGCCCGATTCGCTGCCCAGCAGCCCGGTCTGGCTGTAGATGCCGAGCTTGGCGCGCGTGTCCTGGATGTCCAGGTTGCGCATCGTCAGCTGGCCGATGCGGTCGGCCGGCGTGAACGCGCCTTCGACCTTTTCCATGCTCAGCCGCTCGGGCAGGTAGGTCAGGTTCGGGCTGACGGTGTCGAGCAGGCTCCAGTCGTTGCCGCGGCGCAGTTCCAGCGTCACCTCGCCGGTGATCGCGCGCGCCACCCAGCGCTGCGCCGTCTCGCGCAGCATCAGGCATTGCGGGTCGAACCAGCGGCCCTGGTAGAGCAGACGGCCGAGCTTGCGGCCATTCATGCGGTACTGCTCGATCGTGTCTTCGTTGTGGATGCCGGTGACGAGGCGCTCGTAGGCGATGTGCAGCAACGCCATGCCCGGGGCTTCATAGATGCCGCGGCTCTTGGCTTCGATGATGCGGTTCTCGATCTGGTCGCACATGCCCAGGCCGTGGCGGCCGCCTATTGCATTGGCTTCCTCGAACAGCGCCACCGCGTCGGCGAACGTGCGGCCGTTCAGCGCCACCGGCACGCCTTCGTCGAAGCGCACGGTCACCGTTTCGGCCTTCACGGGCACGTCGTCGCGCCAGAAGGCCACGCCCATGATCGGCTGCACGATGTTCATGCCGGCGTTCAGGAATTCGAGGTCCTTGGCTTCGTGCGTCGCGCCCAGCATGTTGCTGTCGGTCGAGTACGCCTTCTCGACGCTCATCTTGTAGTCGAAGCCGTGGGCGATGAGGTATTCGCTCATCTCCTTGCGGCCGCCGAGTTCGTCGATGAAGGTCTGGTCGAGCCAGGGCTTGTAGATCTTCAGCGCCGGGTTCGCGAGCAGGCCGTAGCGGTAGAAGCGCTCGATGTCGTTGCCCTTGTAGGTGCTGCCGTCGCCCCAGATGTTGACTTGGTCTTCCTTCATCGCCACCACCAGCGCGGTGCCGGTGACGGCACGGCCCAGCGGCGTGGTGTTGAAGTAGGTCGCGCCGCCGGTGCTGATGTGGAAGGCGCTGCACTGGATGGCGGCGATGCCTTCGGCCACCAGCAGCGCGCGGCAGTCGACCAGGCGCGCGGTTTCAGCGCCGTAGGCCAGCGCCTTCTTCGGGATGGCGTCGTAGTCGGCTTCGTCGGGCTGGCCGAGGTTGGCGGTGTAGGCGCAGGGCACGGCGCCTTTGGCGCGCATCCAGTGCACGGCGGCGCTGGTGTCGAGGCCGCCGGAGAAGGCGATGCCGACGCGTTGGCCGGCGGGCAGGGCTTGGAGGATGGTGGCGGACATGGTGGATTTCAGGGCTTGCGAGCTGCGATTGTCGCAAGCTTGGGCGCCGGTGCCGCGAGTTCGTCGGCGCTGAGGCCGCGTTCGCGCAACAGCGCCTCCAGCGCCGGCAGCAGCGGCCCGAGCCGCTCTTCGAGCGTGTCGCGCACGGTATCGACGAAGACTTGCGTCGAGCGCTCGATCTCGATGTTCAGCTGCGCGCCGACGCCCTTGCCGCCGAAGCCCGTCATGCGCAGCGTCTCGGGGATCAGCCAGACCTCGAACCAGCCGGCGCCGCCGGGCTGGCGCTCGGCTTCGGCCACCGTCAGGCTGGCGCCGTCGATGGCGATGTAGCCCTTGGCGAAGATGTAGCGCATCCACGGTGCCGGCACCGCGATGCGCAGCACGTGGTTGTTCTCGGGCTGGCGGATCGCCGCCACCGTGGCCATGAAGTCGACGTGGCCCGACAGCGGGTGGCCGCCGATCTCGGCGCCGTCTTTCGCGGCGCGTTCGACGTTGATGCGGCTGCCTTCGCGCAAGGCAGCCAGCGTTGTCAGCGCCAGGCTCTGCTGCATGACGTCGAAGCGCGCGGCGCCGGCGCCTTCGAGCGCCGTCACGGTGAGGCAGACGCCGTCGACCGCGACGCTGGCGCCGATGGCCAGGCCGTCGTCGAAGCCGGGGGGAAACTGCAGCGTGAAGCTGCGCAGGCCGGGGCGGTCGGCCAGCGCCGCGACCGTGGCCATGCCTTGAACGATGCCGGTGAACATGGGCGGCAGCTTAGCAGCCGTGGCCGCTCAAGCCGCCTGCAGCGCCATCAGCGGCGCCGGCACGCGCGCCGGCAGCGCACAGGCCGCCAGCACGGCCAGTGCGCAGACCGCGGCAACGATGCCGAACACCGGCTGCACGCCAGCCGCAAAGGCGCTGGCGAAAGCTTCGTGCGCAGGCCCGCCCATGCGGCCGGCGATCTGCTGCGCCAGCAGCGCGCCGAGCGCCGACACGCCGACGGCGCCGCCGAGCGCCCGCACCATGATCGGCGTCGCGGTGGCCGCGCCGATGTGCTGCAGCGGCGCGGTGCGCTGCGACAGCATCGTCACCAGCGGCAGCAGCTGCCCGATGCCCAGGCCCAGCGGCAGCACGCAGGCCGACAGCGCCAGTGCACTGCCCGGCGCGAGCCGGAAGACGGCCCCCAGCGCGACGAAGGACAAGGCCATCAGCGCACAGGCGCCGATGGCGACGCCGCGCACCGGGCCGTCGGCGCGCAGCGCCCGGCTGCTGAGCACCGCTGCCAGCGTGATGCCGGCCATCAACGGCAGCAGATGCCAGGCCGACGCCAGCGGCGCCATCCCCAGCGCCGTCTGCAGGTAGATCGGCAGGAACACGACGGCGGCGAACAAGGCCACGCCGGCCGTCGCGCTCAACGCGGTGGCGATGGTGAATGCCGGCCGCGAGAACAGGCTGGGCGGCACGATCGGATGGCGGCTGCGCCGCTGCTGCCAGACGAAGCCGAGAGCCAGCTTGGCGCTCAAGGCCAGCAGCCACCAGCTACCGGCGCCGGCATCGCGCCGCGTGGCCAGCAGCAGGCTCAGCAGCGTGCCGGCCAGCAGCGCGGCACCGAGCACGTCGACCTTCTGCCCCGGCCGCACCGGCAGCCGCGGCAGGCCCCAGACGATGACCGCCAGTGCGGCGGCCGCCACCGGCACGTTGACGAAGAAGGTCCAGTGCCACGACAGGTGCTCGACCATCGCGCCGCCGAGCAGCGGGCCGAACATCGTGGCCAGACCGTAGCAGGCGCCGAGCAGGCCTTGCAGCCGGCTGGCGCGCGGCCGCGGCACCAGATCGGCCACGCCGAGCAAGGTCAGCGTCATCAGCCCGCCGCCGCCGGCACCCTGGATGGCGCGCGCGACGATCAGCTGGTCCATGCTCTGGCTGAATCCGCCCGCCAGCGAGCCGAGCAGGAAGAGCGCTATCGCCACGCCCAGCAGCGGCTTGCTGCCGTGCACGTCGGCCAGGCGCCCGTACAGCGGGATGGCCACGGTCGACGCCATCAGATAGGCCGAGAAGACCCACGACAGCCGCTCGGCGCCGTGCAGTTCGCGCGCAATGACGGGCATCGCCGTCGACAGGATGGTCTGGTCCAGTGCGGCCAGCACCAGCATCGCGACGAAGGCCGCGAAGACGGGGACCGTGCGCGGGTGCGCGGTTTGTGAGGCGGGATGCAAGACAGCGTCCATGACAAGGCTCCGGTTCGACATGGGCGGCAGTGTCGGGAGCGGCGATCTGTTTGTACAGTGCAATGTATAGAATGTATAGTTGCACAGAATGAAATCATTCGACCTCGGCCTGCTGGCCGCACTGGACGCGTTGCTGGCCACCGGCAGCGTCACGCGCGCGGCCGAGCGGCTGCACCTCAGCACGCCGGCGATGAGCCACACGCTGGCGCGCATCCGCGACATGGTCGGCGACCCGATCTTCGTGCGCGCCGGGCGCCGCCTGGTGCCGACGCCGCGCGCGCTGGAGCTGATGGAGCCGGTGAGCCGGCTGCTCGCGCAAGCTCAAAGCCTGCTGGCGCCGAGCACCGCACGCGGCCTGGCCGACGTGCGCCGGCGCTTCATCGTCCGCGCGCCGGAAGGCATACCGGTGGTCTTCGGCGCCGCGCTGGCGCAGGCGCTGCTGGAGACCATGCCGCTGGCCAGCCTGCAGTTCGTCACCGAGGGCCACAGCGAAGACCTGCGCGAAGGTCGCATCGATCTCGACCTGGGCGCCTTCCGCCAGCAGGCGCCGGAGGTCGAGGTCACCGTGCTGTACGAGCAGAAGATCGTCGGCGCGGTGAAGGCCGGCCATCCGCTGCTGCAAGGCAGGCCGAGCCTGAAGCGCTTCCTGGCCGAACGCCACGTCGCGGTGACGCCGCGGCCGGGCGAGGTGTCGCCGGTGGACGCGGCGCTGGCGGCCGCCGGCCACGAACGTTTCGTCGCCCTGTCGGTGCCAAGTGCGCACGGCGTGCTGCTGGTGGCTTCACGTTCGAACCTGGTGGCCAGCGTGCCCGAACGCACCGCGCGCGCGATGCACGCCGGGCTCGGCCTCGAACTGTTCGACCTGCCGCTACCGGTGCCCGGCCTGCCGATGGCGCTGGCCTGGCACCCGCGCTACAGCGCCGACCCGGCGCACACCTGGCTGCGCGGCTGCATCCAGCGCGTGCTGACCGACACGTCGCTGGCGCCGCCGTCGACTTCGGGCCTTCGCGGGGTGCCGGCAAAGCCGCACTGAGGCATTGCCCTAACATCTGGCCATGCCGCAAACCGCCCGCATCCCTGGCCGCCGCTTCCTGCACTCCCCGGGCCCGACCCACGTGCCCGACGAAGTCGTGCATGCGATGTCGCGCCAGCCCACCGACCTGGCCGACCCGCGCGTGCCGCAGCTCATCGCGGCCTGCGAAGCCGGCATGAAACGCCTGCTGCAGACCGAGCGCGCGGAGGTCTTTTTCTACGCCGCCAACGGCCACGGCGGCTGGGAAGCCGTGATCGCGAATCTCGTCGCGCCGGGCCAGGCCGTGCTGGTGCCCGGCACCGGGCATTTCTCCGACGGCTGGGCCGAACAGGTCGAAGCGCTCGGCGGCCGCGCCTTGCGCACGCCGTATGTCGAAGGCCTGCCGATCAACCCGGCCGCCGTCGAAGCCGTGCTGCGCGACGACCCGCAGCACGAGATCGTGGCCGTCTTCGCCGTGCACACCGACACCGCCAGCAGCATCACCAGCGACCTGGCCGCGGTGCGCCGCGCCATCGACGCCGCCGGCCACCCGGCGCTGTTCGTCGTCGACGTCGTGGCGTCGCTGGCGGCGGCGCCGTTCGCGATGGACGCGCTCGGCGTGAATGTCGTGATGGGCGCGTCGCAGAAGGGCCTGATGGTGCAGCCGGGGCTGGCCTTCGCCGCCGCCGACGCGCGGGCCATGAACACGGCCCGGCGCAACCCGATGCCGCGCTTTTACTGGGACTGGGTGCGCCGCGCCAGCGAGCACCAGTACCGCAAGTTCTGCGGCACGCCGCCGCTGGCGCACCTGGCCGGGCTCGAAGCCGCGATCGGGCTGATCGAGCGCGAAGGCCTGGCCCATGTGCATGCGCGCCACCGGCGCCTGTCCGGCGCCGTGCACGCGGCCGTCGAGTGCTGGGGCACGACGGGCGTGCTGCGGCTGTTCGCGCGCACGCCGGCGGCGCGCTCGGTGTCGGTGACGGCGATCGAGGTCTCGGCCGGCATCGACCCCGAAGCCCTGCGCAGCGTCGCGCGCGAACGGTTCCAGGTCGCGATGGCCGGCGGCCTGGGGCCGCTGGCCGGCCGCGTGTTCCGCATCGGCCACCTCGGCGACATGAACGAGGCCATGATCCTGGGCTGCCTGGCCGGCGTCGAAGCCGCGATGCAGGTGCAAGGCATCGCCTACGGGCGCGGCGGCGTCGACGCGGCGATCGCGTCGCTGAACGATGGCCTCGACGCCTGAGAGCATCCCAAGCCGCGCTGGCGCCGGGCGTTCGGTGGAGAACTTCAATGCCTTCACCGCAGAGGGGCTGAGAACGCAGAGGTGCGCCGAGAAGGCCTGCACCATCTCTGCGAATCCTCTGCGTCCTCAGCCCCTCTGCGGTGAAGGCTTTTGTTTCTCATGAGCACGCCTGAGACCGCCTTGCGGGTGCAGGGCTTTCGCCTGGCCGACCCGCCGCCCGGGTTCATCGACGACCCGTATCCGTTCTACGCCGCCTTGCGCGAACACGACCCGGTGCACGAACTGGCGCCGGGCTCGCTGCTGCTGACGCGCTACGACGACGTACTGGCGGTCTACCGCAGCGCGCACGCCAGCTCGGACAAGCAGCGCGAATTCGGCCCGAAGTTCGGTGCCTCGCCGCTGTACGAGCACCACACGACGAGCCTCGTCTTCAACGACCCGCCGCTGCACACGCGCGTGCGCCGCATCCTGATGGGTGCGCTGAACCAGCGCGCCATCGCGCGCATGGAAGCCGGCGTCGTGGCGCTCGTCGACGGCTTGCTCGACCGGCTCCCCGGCGTACCGGCGCCGGACCTGATCGAAGACTTCGCGGCGCGCATCCCGGTCGAGGTGATCGGCAACCTGCTGGACGTGCCGCATGCCGAGCGCGAGCCGCTGCGCGACTGGTCGCTGGCCATCCTGTCGGCGCTGGAGCCCGCGCCGGCGGCCGCGCTGCTGGCGCGCGGCAACGCCGCGGTGACGGCCTTCACGGCCTACCTGCGCGACCTCGTCGCCGACCGCCGCCGCCATCCCGGCGACCCGGATGCCGATGTGCTGACGCGGCTGCTGCGCGGCGACGCCGAAGGCAGCCTGTCCGAAGCCGAACTGCTGCACAACTGCATCTTCCTGCTCAATGCCGGCCACGAGACGACGACGAACCTGATCGGCAACGGCCTGCACGCGCTGCTGACGCACCGCGACCAGCTCGAACGCCTGGTGCGCGAGCCGGCGCTGCTGGGCCCGGCGGTGGAAGAACTGCTGCGCTTCGAAAGCCCGCTGCAGCTGAACAACCGCGTCACGACGGCGCCGATGGCCATCGCCGGCCGCGACATCCCGGCCGGCACCTTCATCACGCTGGCCATCGGCGCGGCCAACCGCGACCCGGCGGCGTTCGCCGAGCCGGACCGGCTGGACATCGCGCGCAAGCCGAACAATCACCTCGCCTTCGGCCAGGCCGCGCATGCCTGCTCGGGCATGAACGTGGCGCGGCTGGAAGCGCGCATCGCGATCGGCCGGCTGCTGGCGCGCTACCCGGGCATCGCGGCCGCCGGCGCACCCGAACGCGACCGGCGCGTGCGCTTTCGCGGCTTCAGGCGGCTGCCGGTGCGCGTCGCCTGATCCGCGTCAGCCCAGCGTTTCGGGGCACATCACCGACGGCGAGAAGTCGGCGCCGTCCGACGGCTTGTCCAGCCCTTCGGCCCAGGCCAGCAGCGCGTCGGCCGGCATCGGCCGCGCGAACAAAAAGCCTTGCAGTTCGTCGCAGTCCAGCCCGAGCAGGATGTCGCGCTGGCCCTGCGTCTCGACACCTTCGGCGACGACGCGCAAGCCCAGGTCGTGCGCCAGGTGGACGACGGCGCTGACGATGGCGCGCGCGTCGGCGTTGCCTTCGATGTCGCAGACGAAGCTGCGGTCGATCTTCAGCTGCCGCGCCGGCAGCTGGCGCAGGTAGCTGAGGCTGGAATAGCCGGTGCCGAAGTCGTCGATCGACAGGAAGACGCCGATGCGCGACAAGCCTTCGAAAGCCCGCTGCGTGGCCACGATATCCTCCATCGCCACCGACTCGGTGATCTCGCACAACAGCTGCGAGGCTTCGACGTGGTGCTTGTTCAGCGCCTTGTCGATGCGCGCGACCAGATCCGCCTCGCGCAGCTGGTGCACCGACAGGTTGACCGCCACGCGCATGCGCACGCCTTCGTCGCTCCACTGCTGCATCTGGCGGCAGGCTTCTTCGATGACCCAGTTGCCGATGCTGTTGATGAGGCCGAAGCGCTCGGCAACCGGGATGAACGCGCCCGGGCTCACCAGGCCGCGGGTCGGATGGTTCCAGCGCAGCAAGGCCTCGACGCCGCGGATCTGCCCGGAGCGGCCGTCGATCTTCGGCTGGTAGTACAGCTGCAGCTGGCGGCGTTCGATCGCGTGGCGCAGGTCGTGCTGCAGGTTCAGCTGGTCCAGCGCGCCGGCGTCCATGTGCGCCTCGAACAAGGCATAGGTGTTGCCGCCGGCGCGCTTGGCTGCGTACATCGCCGCGTCGGCGTTGGCGACGAGCTTGTGCCGGTCGCCATGGTCGGGGTAGACGACGATGCCGATCGAGCCCGAAATGTCCACCATGCGGCCGTCGACGTCGAAGGGCCGCGCCAGCGCCTCCAGCACGCGGCGCGCCAGCGTCACGCAGTCGGGCAGGCCGGTCACGTCTTCCATCAGCAGCACGAACTCGTCGCCGCCGATGCGCGCCACCGTGTCGCTGTCGCGCGCCGCGGCCAGCATGCGCATCGCCGCGTCCTTCAGCACCCGGTCGCCGGCGGCATGGCCGAGCGAGTCGTTGACCGGCTTGAAGCCGTCGAGGTCGACGAACAGCACCGCAAGCTTGCTCGGGCCACCGCGTTCGGCGACACGCTCTTCGGCGCGCTCGCAACGCTGCAGCGCATGCGACAGGCGGTCTTCGAACAGCAGGCGGTTCGGCAGGCCGGTCAGCGGGTCGACGAAGGCGCGCTGGCGCAGTTCGTCGTTGAAGGCCTGCAGCTTTCCGTTCGCGACCTTCAGCGAAGTCGCCAGCTTCGCCGTCTTGCTTTGCATGCGGGCGTCGATCATCGACGTGAACAGCGTCAACGCCAGCAGCGCCACCGACGACAGCGCCACCAGCGTGCCCAGCAGGTTGCCGGCCAGGCCATCGGCGCTGAGGCAAACCGAGCCGGCCGGGAAGCTCGCCGCGGCCATGCCGGTGTAGTGCATGCCGCAGATCGCGGCACCCATCACCAGCGCGGCCACGATCTGGTAGTACACGCCGTGCCGGTCGTTGGCCTGCCGCAGCCAGAAGAAGATCACCAGCGCGGCGGCCGATGCGCCGACGGCGATCAAGGCCGAGCTGGCCACCAGCGGCACGCTCCAGACGATGCCCGGCGTCATGTCGAGTGCGGCCATGCCGATGTAGTGCATGGCGCAGATGCCGACGCCCATGGCCAGCGCGCCGCCGACCAGGCGGTGCCACTTCAGCGAGCCGCGGCTGGCCACCGACAGCGCCACCGCCGACACCCCCACGCCCGCGGCCCAGGACACCGCCGTCAGCGCCGGCGCGTAGCCCAGTGCGATGGGCAATGAAAACGCCAGCATGCCGACGAAGTGCATGCACCAGATGCCGGTGCCCATCGCGATCGAGCCGCCGATCCACCACGCGAACGCGATGCCGCGGTCGGTGGCACGAACGCGCTTGGCCAGGTCGAGTGCGACATAGGACGCCAGGCTGGCGATCAGGAATGAGGCAGCCACGACCCAGAGGTCATAGCTGGCAGGCAAGTAGTTCACGCGCGTTCCTCGCTTCGGGGGCCGGCATTCTGGGCGCGAATGTCGCGCAGGCCGTTGCCATCACATCGGCACTTCGGCATCGCGCGTGACAACTTGAATGCGCCGGCGTGCAACGGGCCGGCCGCGGCCGCCGTCAGCTGGCGGGCGGCAGCATCTCCTGCAGTTGCGCCAGCGTGGCCTGCAGCGTCTGCGTGAACGCGGCCAGCGGCGGCTCGACCGGCGAGCCGGCGCGCAAGGCCTTCTCGAGCACCAGCGCCGCCTGGGCCAGCGCTTTCGCGCCCAGCGTGCCGGCACCGCCGCGCAAGTGGTGCAGCTTGCGGCTGGCCGCGACGGTGTCGCCGGCGGCAATCTGCGCCGCGATCTCGGCAGCGGTACTCGCCTCGTGCTGAGCGAAGGTGCGCAGCAGGTTCCACATCAGGCTGCGGTCGCCGTGCACCAGCACTTCGAGCATCGACAGGTCGAACTGTTGTGCCGTCGGCTCCACTGACACCGCCGGCTCGGCGACCGGTTGCCGCGGCTGCCCGGTGCGGTGCCCGATCCAGTGCAGCAAGGCGTCGAGCAGCTGCTCCGGAACGATGGGCTTGGGCACGTGCTCGACCATGCCGGCGGCAAAACAGCGCGCCCGGTCGTCAGCCATGGCCGCCGCCGTCATGCCGATGACCGGCAGCCCGGCAAAGGCCGGCTGCGCGCGGATGCGCCGCGTCGCTTCGAGCCCGTCCATCACCGGCATGTGCAGGTCCATCAGCACGGCGTCGAAGGCCTTGCCGGAACGCAGCATCTCCAGCGCCTGCGCGCCATGCGCGGCGAGCTCGACATGGATCCCCATGCGCTGCAGGAAGCGCTGCGCGACGAGCTGGTTCAGCTCGTTGTCCTCGACCAGCAGCACGTGCGCGCCGAGCAGCGGCCGGGCTCGTTCGCCCAGCCGGTTGGCGGCGATCGCCGGCGCGTGCGGCGCCGACGCGCGCACCGACGGGCCTCCGCTGCGGTGGCGCGCACGCAGCTGCAGCAGGCCGTCGAGCAGCGGCGACGCGAGCACGGGCTTGCCGAGCACGACATCCGGCGCGATGTCGGCTCCGAAGCCGGCCTGCGATGCGCGGCCGATGGCGTTGATCATCGCCAGCACGAAGAGCGCGCGCCCGTCGCCGGTGGCGTCGTGCAGGCTGCGCAGCGCCGCCGGCCCGCCGGCGCCCGGCAGGTGCCAGTCGAGCAGCACGGCGTCGATGGCACGGCCTTCGATGCGGGCCAGCGCCAGCGCCTCCAGCGCAGCGTCCAGATCGGCGGCGCGCCGGCTCTGCACCTGCCAGGCCTGCAGCTGCTCGCCCAGCACGCGGGCGACGGCGTCGCTGTGTTCGACGATCAGCACCTGCAGTCCGGCCACGTCTTGCAGGCGTGCCCCCGCGCCGGGCCCGTCGGCCGGGTCGAGCCGGGCGGTGAACCAGAATTCGCTGCCTTGCCCGGGCTCGCTGTCGACGCCGATGCTGCCGTCCATCATGGCCACCAGGCGGCGGCAGATGGCCAGGCCCAGGCCGGTGCCGCCGAAGCGCCGCGTGATCGAGCTGTCGCCTTGCGCAAAGGCCTCGAACAGCGCCGTCAGCCGTGCCGGTTCGATGCCGATGCCGCTGTCGCGCACCGAAAAGCGCAGCATCGCGGCACCCGACTCACCGGCGTCGAGCCGCTGCACCGACAGGTGGATGTGGCCGTGTTCGGTGAACTTGACGGCGTTGCCGACCAGGTTGTTCAGCACCTGCGACAGGCGCAGCGAGTCGCCGACCAGGCGCGGCGGCAGATCGGGCGCGAGATCGACGATGAACTCCAGCCCCTTCTGGTCGATGCGCGCCGCGAACAGGTCGACCACGCGCTGCAAGGTCTGCTCGAGGTCGAACGGCAGCCGTTCGAAGCGCAGCTGGCCGGCTTCGATCTTCGAGTAGTCGAGCACGTCGTCGAGGATGCCCATCAGCGCCTGCGCCGAGTTGTGCACCTTGTCGAGGTAGTCGCGCGCCACCGGCGGCAGCGCGTCTTCGAGCGCCAGCCGCGTCAGGCCGACGATGGCGTTCATCGGCGTGCGGATCTCGTGGCTCATGTTGGCCAGGAAGCCGCTCTTCGTGCGCGCGGCGTCCTCGGCCGCGTTGCGCGCCGCCACCAGCGCGTCGTGCGCGTGGCGCTGCTCGGCGCTGTCCTGCGCCGCCAGCAGCAGGTGCGCGCGGCCTTCGCGGTCGACGCGCACCAGCGCGCCGGCGGCCAGCAGATGGCGCCCGAACACGGTCTGCAAGTCGATCTCGACGCGCCGCGCCAGGCCGTCGGCCAGCGTGGCCTGCGCGGCGGCCGTCAGTGTCGGCGCGCCTTCGGCGAACAGCGCTTCGAGGGAACGGCCGCGCAGGCTTTCCGCTTCGCCGCCGAAGAGCGCCGCGCAAGCCTGGTTGCACATCACGCACAGGCCGTCGCCGTCGAACACGGCCAGGCCGACCGGCGAACTCTCGAACACCGCCCGTGCGAAGGCGGCCGATTCTTCGGCCCGCGCCTGCGCCTGCTTGATGGCCGTGATGTCGGTGGCCGTGGAGTAGAAGCCGCGCACGCCGCCGTCGTCGCCGATGTCCGGGTGGAAGCTGAGCTGCGTGTGCCGGCGCAACGCGCCATCCGGCGCCGGCATGTCCTGCTCGAAGGACTGGCTCTGACCGCGCAGCACGCCGTCGATGCGCGCCTGGTTGTGCGCGAACCACTCGGCACCGATGACCTCGCGCAGGTGCTGCCCCGGCAGTGTCTCGGGGTCGACGCCCAGCCATTCGCGGTGGGCACGGTTGCCGAAGCGGTTCTGCAACTGCGCGTCCCAGTAGGCGATGACGCTGGGCGTGTGGTCGAGGATGGCGCGCAGGTCGCGCTCGCTCTGGCGGATGGCCGCGGCCTGCTCCTCGACGCGCTGCTCCAGGCGCAGGTGCAGTTCGTCGAGCTCGCGCCGCATCTGGTGGTGCTCGAGCGCGCGGCGGATCGCGCGCGACAGCGTCTCGGCGCTGAGCTGGTACTTGCTCAGGTAGTCGGCCGCGCCGTCGTGCAGCGCCTGCACCGCCAGCGCCTCGCTGCCGGCACCGGTGATCATGATCACCGGGCAGTCGCGGCGCGACTCGCGGTGGATGGTGGGCAGCAGCTCGGCGCCGAGGGCATCGCCGAGCTGGTTGTCGAGCACGATGCAGTCGAACTCGTACTCGCGCAGCAGCTTCAGCGCGCCGGCGCTGCTGGACGCCTGCATCGCATCGACCTCCAGCCGCGTGCGCGCCAGCAGACGCAGCACGCGTTCGCGGTCGACGTCGTCGTCGTCGACGACCAGCAGGTTGATGTGCAGCGGCGCGCCGTGCATGGCTTGGAGCTTCAAGGCAGGCGCACCGCCTGCTGATACGCCGCCAGCAGCTGCGCCAGCCGCGCGAACTGCGGCCCGACCGCCGCCTTCACCATGTAGCCGGCGATGTGCTCCTGGTAGGCGCGGCTGCGGTCGGTGTCGGCGTCGGAGGTCGTCAGCACGAACACCACGTCGTCGCGCAGGCGCGGGTCGGCACGCAGGTGCTGCAGAAACTCGAAGCCGTTCATGCGCGGCATGTTCAGGTCGAGCAGCGTGACGCGCGGGCGCGGCACCTTGCGTGTCGGATCCTGGCCGCGCAGCGCACGCAGCGCCTGCTCGCCGTCTTCGGCCCAGACCGTCGGAAACACCAGCCCGGCCTTGCCCAGGCTGCGCACGACGGCTTCGGCCGCGACATCGTCGTCTTCGACGAGCAGGATCGTCAGGGTACTGCTCTCATTCATCGCTGGTTCTCCGCGGAAAGCGCGGCCACCAGATGCGGAACGCGGCGCCGCGGCCATCGGCCAGCGGCGAGTTCAGCTCGATGCGGCCGCCGTGGACCTCGACCACGCGCTTGGTCAGCGCCAGGCCGATGCCGGAGCCGCCGCGTTCGGTGGCGGTCTGGAAGAGTTTGAAGATGCGCTCCTGCGCGGCCACGGGCACGCCGGGGCCGTCGTCGATGACGCTGATCTGGCAGAAGTTGTCGTCGTGGCGCGCCGTGACGCGGATCAGCCCGGCCGGCCGGTCATGGTGCTTGGCGGCATTGCTGAGCAGGTTGCGCAGCGCCGTCTCGAGCGGAATGCGGGTGGCCTGGAACGGCTCCACCGCGAGCTCGAGTTCGACGGCAAGACCGGGCGGCAAGGGCTGGATGTCCAGGATGCCGCGCAGCAGACCGTCGAGTTCGACCGACGTGTATTCGGTGGCCGTGCGGCCGGCGCGGGCATAGCTGAGCAGGTCGTCCATCAGCCGCTCCATGCGCTGGATGCGCTGGCTGATGCGGTCGAGGTTGCGGCGCACCGCCGGCAGCGGCTCGTCGCCGAGGTCGGCATTGATCCATTCGACCAGATCGGCGATGCCGCGCAGCGGCGAGCGCAGGTCGTGCGACGCGGCGTAGGAGAACTCCTCGAGGTTGTTGCTGGCCTGGCGTAGCTCGAGTTCGAGCCGCTTGCGCACGCTGATGTCGCTGACCGCGGCCAGCGTCATCGTGCGGCGCTGCCAGCGCACGCGGCTGAGGCCGATCTCTACCGGCAGCTCGGTGCCGTCGGCGTGCAGCGCGGTCAGGTCGCGGCCCTGACCCATCATGCGCGCCTCGCCGGTGGCGCGGTAACCGTCCATCAGCGCGTCGTGGCGGCCGCGGTAGCGTTCGGGCAGCAGGCCGGCCAGCGGCTTGCCGACCAGCATCGCCTGCGTGTAGCCCAGCGATTCGGCCAGAACGCGGTTGACCATCGCGATCGTGCCGTCGTCGTCGACGATCAGCAGCCCGTACGGCGACGCGTCGAACAGGCCGCGGAAGGCCCACTCCAGCGCCAGCCGCTCGCTGATGTCGACCACCGAGGCCAGCACCAGCAGGCCCTGCGCCGAAGGCAGCGGGTTGAGGCCGATCTCGACCGGGAACTCGTGGCCGTCGGCACGGCGGCCGTAGAGCACGCGGCCGGCGCCCATCGCACGCGGCTCGGGGTGTTCGAAGAAGCGGGCGCGGTGCGCCAGGTGGGCTTCGTGCAGCGCCGCCGGCAGCAGCGTCTCGATCGACTGCCCCACCAGCGCGTCGGTTGCATGGCCGAACATCGCTTCCAGCGCGGTATTTGCGGCGACGATGCGGCCAGCGGCGTCGATCAGCACGAAGCCGTTCGGTGCGGCGTTGAACGCCCGCGCCAGCAGCGCCGCATCGGGCTGCGCCAATTCAGGCACGGGTGCCGGCGGGTCGGCTGGCATCAGCAACCGGCCTGCCGCCGCTGAAACAGGCCCTGCGCCGGCGCACGCCGCCATGCGACCGGGCTCGTGGTCCGACACGCTTTCAATCGGCCTCCCCTTTTTTTGCCGAGCTTTCTTTGCCAACGACCATACACGCAGGCGGCACGCTTGACAAATCCGGACCCGGCGCGACGCGTTGCATCTCCAGCCGGGATCTAAGTGGCGAAAGTTGCGTTTTTTGCGGTTTGGTTGTCTGCGCGCGAGTCTACTCTTGCGCTGTGAGTCGCCGCGTCTCTTTGCAGCCCTGGTCCGGGCCGGCGCCGGCGCACCACCCAACCCGCAACCCGGTAACGGCATGACCGACAGCGCCGCGATCAAACCCGAACCCTGTCCGAACCCCTGCAGCGCGGCCCGCCACCTGGCTGAAGACGCGCAGACGGGCCTGTTCGTCGTCCAGCGCGATCACATCCGGTACGCCAACCCGATGCTGGCGCAGATGCTCGGCTGGCCGATCGATGAACTGGTCGGCCAGCACCACGAAATCACCACCACGCCCGAGTTCCGCTGGATGACGCGGGCCGCGACGGAACGCCGGCTGGCCGGCAAGGACGGACGACCCGGCAACATCCGCTGCCTGCGCCGCGACGGCAGCAGTTTCGACGCCCGCGTCTGCTCGCGGCGCATCGACTTCGAAGGCCAGCCCGCGGTGCTGGTGACCTTGTTCGACATCACCGAACAGCAAGACGCGCTGCGCCGCGCCGAGTGGAACGCCGGCATGCTGGCGCGCACCGAGGCGCTGTGCCGTGCCGGCTCGTTCGAACTGGCCTGGCCGTCGGGCCAGATGACCTTGTCGGCCGGCCTGCGCACGCTGCTCGGCCTGCCGGACGACGCGGCAGCGGCCAGTATCGACGCGCTGGACTGGGTACCGGCCGACGAGCAGGCCTTCGTCGCCGGCATCTGGCGCAGCGCCGTGGTCGGCGAACCGTTCGAGTTCCAGCACCGGGCGCTGTGCAGCGACGGCCGCCGGCTCGTCGTGCTGCACCGCGGCATGCTGGCCGAAGCCGGCAGCACCGGCCAGCGCGGCGTGGCCACCTTGCAGGACATCACCGAACAGCGCGAGGCCGAGCGCCGCATCCAGGAACTGGCCAGCCACGACGAGGTGACCGGGCTGCCGAACCGCGCCTGGCTGCTGGACCAGGTGGACGCCGCGATGCACGCCGCACGCTGGGAATCGCGCGGCTTCGCGCTGCTGGCGCTGGACGTGCCGCGCATCGCCGAGATCAAGGCCAGCATGGGCTTCGGCGCCGGCGACACGCTGGCCATGGCGCTGGCCGCGCGGCTGCGCGAAGCCAGCGGCGGCGGCGAGGTCGTGGCCCACCTCGGCGACACCGAGTTCGCGCTGATGGTCGAGACCGGGGTCGACGACGGCCGCGACGCGGTGCACCAGCGCGCGCTGATCCTGCAGCGCGCGCTGCAGGCGCCGGTGCGGCTGGGCGCCACCGACGCCTTTCCGCTGTGCGTCGTCGGCATCGCGCGCTTCCCGGCCGATGGCGACACGCCCGACGCGCTGCTCGAAGCCGCGCAGACGGCACGGCTGGACGTCGCCGGCGGCGCCGGCGTGGCCTTCTTCCGCCCCGAGACGAACAACCGCGCGATGCGCGAGATGCGCGTCGAAGCGGCGCTGCGCCTGGCCATCGAACGCCAGGAACTGAGCCTGCACTACCAGCCGCAGGTCGACCTGGCCAGCGGCGCGATCCATGGCGCCGAAGCGCTGCTGCGCTGGCAATCGGCCGACCTGGGCGCCGTGTCGCCGAGCGAATTCATCCCGATCGCCGAACGCGCGGGCCTGATCGGCGCGATCGGCGAATGGGTCATGCGGCGTGCCTGCGAGCAGGTCACGGCCTGGCGGCGCGACGGCCTGCCGGCGGTGCGCGTGGCGATCAACCTGTCGCCGGCGCAGCTGCAGCGGCCGGACCTGGCGCGGCATCTCGAAACCGTGCTCAGCGAGACCGGCGTGCCGCCGGCCTGCCTGGGCGTCGAGCTGACCGAGAGCATGCTGATGGACGACGTCGACCGCGCCGCCGAAGTGCTGCGCGGCATCAAGGCGCTGGGCGTGGAGATCTCGCTGGACGACTTCGGCACCGGCTACTCCAGCCTGAACAGCCTGAGCCGGCTGCCGATCGACGTCGTCAAGGTCGACCGCTCGTTCGTGCACGACGTCACCGCGGCAACGCAGCAGGTGTCGGTGACGCGGGCGATCATCAACATGGCGCACGGCCTGCAGATGAAGGTGCTGGCCGAAGGCGTCGAGACCGAAGGCCAGCTGAGCCTGCTGGCGTCGCAAGGCTGCGACCAGATCCAGGGCTACTGGTTCAGCAAGCCGCTGCCGGCCGATGCCTTCGCGCTGATGCTGCGCGAAGGCAAGCGGCTGCCCGAGCGCTTCGTCACGCGCAAGCAGCGCACGCGCACGCTGCTGCTGGTGGACGACGAGGACAACATCCTGTCGGCACTGAAGCGGCTGCTGCGCCGCGACGGCTACCACATCGTCACCGCGACCAGCGCCGCCGAAGGGCTGCAGCGGCTGACCGAGCACGAGGTCGACGTCATCGTCTCCGACCAGCGCATGCCGGGCATGACCGGCGTCGAATTCCTGCACCGCGCGAAGGCGCTGTACCCGCACACGGTGCGCATCGTGCTGTCGGGCTACACCGAGCTGCAGTCCATCATCGACGCGGTCAACGAAGGCGCGATCTACAAGTTCCTGACCAAGCCCTGGGACGACGAACGCCTGCGCGGCCACGTCGCGGAAGCCTTCCAGAAGAAGGAACTGGCCGACGAGAACCGGCGCCTGGCACGCCAGGTCGAGACCGCCAACGCCGACCTCGCGTCGCTGAACGACAAGCTCGAACGCCTGCTGCAGCAGCAGCGCGAACAGGCCGGCCTGCTGATGGCCAGCGCCGAAGGCATGCGCGGCCTGCTCGACGACCTGCCGGCCGCCGTGCTCGGCATCGATCCCGATGGCGTCGTTGCCTACGCCAACAGCGCTGCCGAGCGGGCCTTCGCCGCCGGCGACGGGCTGATGGGCCGCCTGGTCGGCGACGCGCTGCCCGATGCCGGCTGGCAAATCCCCGGCCTGCAACCGATGGAATTCAAGGGCCGGCACTACCAGATGCTGGCCGGCGAGATGACGCACACCGGCACCGCACGCGGCACCTTGCTCGTGCTGCTGCCGCAACCGGCCAGGGAGGCCTTCGCATGAACACCGCACTTCAGACATCCGCGGCGCCGCCGCCGAACCCGCCCCGCGCCGCCGGCGCCGACGCGCTCGCGCGTCTGTTCCGGATCTCGATCCGCGCCGGCCGCGTGCACCCGCTGCAGCACCTGGTGCAGCGCTACCGCAACGGGGAACGCGCCTGATGGAAACGCTTGCCACCAGCAGCGCCGCCGCGGCGCGGCGGCCGGCCCGGCCGGGTGCCGCGATCGACGGCGATCTGCTGCGCCGCCAGATCGGCCAGCTGCCGGCGCTGCCGCAGGCGGTGCTGAAGGTGCTGGCCATCCTGCGCCGCGAAGACGCCAGCGCCGAAGAGTGCGCCCAGCACATCGTCAGCGATCAGGCCATGACGGCGCGCACGCTGCGGCTGGCCAACTCGGCCTTCTACGGCGTGCCCGGGCGCGTCGGCACGATCCGCGATGCGATCCACATGCTCGGCCGGCGCACCCTCGGCGCGCTGCTGACGACGGCCGCGGTGACGAGCCAGTTCGGCCGCTGCAGCTGCCCGGGTTTCGACTTCGCGGCGTTCTGGCGCCATGCGCTCGGCTCGGCCATCGCGGCGCAGTCGCTGGCCGGCGAACTCGGTGCCGACGAAGACCTGGCCTTCACCGCCGGGCTGCTGCACGACATCGGCCGGCTCGCGCTGGCCGCCTACTTTCCGGCCGAACTCGGCGCGGCGCTGGCCCGCGCCCGCGCCGACGACGGCCCGGCGCTGGAAGCCGAACGCGAGGCCTTCGGCGACGACCACGCCGGCATCGGCGCGATGATCGCCGCGCACTGGCACTTTCCGGGCCCGGTGGCCGATGCGATCACGCAGCACCATGCACCGGCCGCCGCGCCGCGCGCCACGCTGGCCGACATCGTGCACCTGGCCGACGCCATCGCCCACTCGCTCGACCTGAACGGCGACGACGACGAGATGGTGCCCGAGATCGACGCCTCGTCCTGGGCCCGCCTGGGCTTGTCGCCGGCGCAATGCCTGCGAGTCTTCGAACGCACCGAAAACGGCGTCGCGGCGCTGTGCCAGGCACTGGGAGTCGATGCATGAAGATGGACGACCTGCCGCGCTGCGAAACCTGCCCGTTCGCCGAACAGGTGAGCGCGCTGGTGCGCACGAACGACCAGCTGACCGGCCTGAACCGCAAGCTGCAGGTCGCGCAGGACCAGCTGATGCAGTCCGAGAAGCTGGCCTCGATCGGCCAGCTCGCGGCCGGCGTGGCGCACGAGATCAACAACCCGGTGGGTTATGTTTTCTCCAACTTCGGCACGCTGGAGAAGTACCTCGAAGACCTGTTCCGCATGCTCGCCGCCTACGAGCAGGCGGAAGGCCAGCTCGCCGGCACGCCGGTGGCCGCGCAGCTGGCGGCGCTGCGCCACGAGATCGACCTCGACTACCTGAAGGACGACGTGCCGACGCTGATGGCCGAGTCGCGCGAGGGCATCACGCGCGTGCGCAAGATCGTGCAGGATCTGAAGGACTTCTCGCATGTCGACGCGCGCCAGGAATGGGAGTGGACCGACCTGCACAAAGGCATCGACTCGACGCTGAACATCGTCAACAACGAGATCAAGTACAAGGCCGAGGTCGTCAAGCAGTACGGCACCCTGCCCGAGGTGATGTGCCTGCCGTCGGAGCTGAACCAGGTGTTCATGAACCTGCTCGTCAACGCCGCGCATGCGGTCAACCGCGAGCGCGGCACGATCACCATCCGCACCGGCTGCACCGGCGACGACAGCGTCTGGGTCGAGGTCGAGGACGACGGCTGCGGCATCCCGAAGGAAAACCTGACGCGCATCTTCGACCCGTTCTTCACCACCAAGCCGGTCGGCAAGGGCACCGGGCTCGGGCTGTCGCTGTCCTACGGCATCGTGCAGAAGCACGGCGGCAGCCTGGACGTGGACAGCGAGCCCGGCCGCGGCACGCGCTTCCGCATGACGCTGCCGGTGCAGCGCGTCGAAGAGAAGGTTGCCGCGTGAGCGACTTGTCGAGCCCGGATCCGCAGGTGCTCGCCGACCCCGGCGCGGCGCCGTGGGCCACCGTGCTGTGCGTCGACGACGAGCCGAACATCCTGTCGGCGCTGAAGCGCGTGCTGCGCGGTGCCGGCCACTGCGTGCTCACCGCCGGCAGCGGCGCCGTGGCCATCGGCATGCTCGAACAGATGCCGGTGGACCTGGTGATCTCCGACATGCGCATGCCGGGCATGGACGGCGCGCAGCTGCTGGAACAGGTGCATGCGCGCTGGCCGCACGTGGTGCGCGTGCTGCTGACCGGCCATGCCGACATCGGCTCGGCCGTGGCGGCCATCAACCGCGGCCGCATCTTCCGCTACCTGCACAAGCCCTGGGACGAAACCGAATTGCTGGCCGCCGTGCGCGACGGCCTGGACCGGCTGGCGCTGCAGCGCGACAACGAACGGCTGCAGGCGCTGACGAAAACGCAGAACGAGGCCTTGCGTTCGCTGAACGCCGAACTCGAAAGCCGCGTCGACGCGCGCACCGCCGAGCTGAAGGACGCGAACCAGAAGCTCGGCCGCAACTACCTGAAGTCGATCAAGGTCTTCTCGAACCTGCTCGAACTGCGCGGCGACCAGTTCGCCGGCCACGGCCGTCGTGTCGCCGAGACGGCGCGCAACATCGCGCGCAAGATGGCGCTCGGCGAAGACGAGGTGCTGCAGATCTTCGTGGCCGGGCTGCTGCACGATATCGGCCTCATCGGCGCGGCCGACAAGCTGCTGACGCGGCCGGTACCGCGCTACACGCCCGAAGAGCTGGCGCTGTACCGCGGCCACCCGGTGAATGCCGAGCAGTCGCTGATGGCGCTGGACGACATGCAGCCGGTGGTGGCGCTGATCCGCGCCCACCACGAGCGCTTCGACGGCCAGGGCTTCCCCGACCGGCTGGCCGGCGCGGCAATTCCGCTCGGCGCGCGCATCCTGGCCATCGCCGACACCTTCGACGACCTGCAGAACGGCCACCTCTGCGACCCGCCCGCAACGCTGGCCGAAGCGCGCACGCTGATGCGGCATGCCCGCGGCACGCAGTTCGATCCCGAGGCGCTGGACGTCTTCCTGCACATCACCGAACCCGAGAAGCCGAAGGCGCCGAGCTCGCTGCTGCTGCCGTCGGCGGCGCTCGAGCCGGACATGGTGCTGGCGCAGGACCTGGTGTCCAGCCGCGGCATCCTGATGCTGACTGCGGGGCACCGGCTGACGCCGTCGCTGATCCGCCGCATCTGCGAGTTCGAGCTGCGCGAAGGCGGCAAGCTCGACATCCACATCCGACCGCGGAGCCTGGAATGAAGCGCATCCTGATCGTCGACGACGAACCGGCCGTGCTGGCCGCACTGCAGCGCGCACTGCGCCTGCGCTTCGGCCCCCGGCTGGCGGTGCGGACCGAGGCCGACGCGATAGCCGCGCTGGCGCTGCTGCGCCAGACCGACTACGACGTGATCGTCTCCGACCTGCGCATGCCGGCGATCGACGGCCTGAGCTTTCTGACCCTGGCCGCCGGCTTGCAGCCGCAGAGCGTGCGCATGATCCTGACCGGCAGCGCCGACTTCGAAACCGCGCAGCGCGCGATCAACGAATCGGGTGTCTTCCGCTACCTGACCAAGCCCTGGGACGACAGCGTGCTGGCCGCGCATGTCGAAGCCGCGCTGATGCAAGCCGCCGCCGTGCGCGCGCTCGACGCGACCACGCCGCAGGAGCGCGAACGCCGGCGCATGGAAGCGCTGGAGCCCGGCATCACCGCGGTCGAGTGGGGGCCGGCCGGCGAAGTGCTGATGCCGGAGCTGCCGGATGCTAAAACCGCGGCATGCCGGAGCCGTTCAAAAACCTGATCCGCGCCGGCCCCGTGGACCGGGCCGATGGCATGAGCCGTTTCGCCATCGATCCCGATGTGACGCGTGCGTCGACGCTGGACAAGGCCTTCTACCTGGACCCGGCGATCTACGACGCGGCGCGCGAGAAGGTCTTCGGCCGCAGCTGGCAGTGGCTGGGTGGGCTTTCCGATGTTGCCGAGCCCGGCTTGCTGTCGCCGCGCGACCTGCTGCCCGGGCTGCTGGACGAGCCGCTGCTGCTGGCGCGCGACGACGCCGGCACGCTGCGCTGCCTGAGCAACGTCTGCACGCACCGCGGCAACCTGCTGGTGCACGAAGCCGGGCGCGCCGCCGACATCCGCTGCGGTTACCACTCGCGGCGTTTCGACCTGGCGGGGCGCCTGACCTTCATGCCCGGCTTCGAAGGCGCGTGCGACTTTCCTTCGGCGCGCGACCACCTGCCCGAGCTGCCCTTCGGTGCGTTCGAAGGCCACGGTTTCGCGTCGCTGGCGCCGGTGGCACCGCTGGCCGACTTCTTGGATGAGATCGCGCAGCGGCTGGCCTGGCTGCCGATCGAGCGCTTCCGCGCCGACCCGTCACGCTCGCGCGACTTCGTCTTCGATGCGCACTGGGCGCTGTACGTCGAGAACTACCTCGAAGGCCTGCACATCCCCTTCCTGCACCCGGGGCTGACGCAGACGCTGGACCTGGCGAACTACCGCTACGAGATCGGCCGCTACGCCAACCTGCAGCTGGCCCGCGCGCGCGACGACGAGCCGGCTTTCGAGCCGCCGCCGGGCTCGCCCGATCACGGCCAGCGCATCGCCGCGTATTACTGGTGGCTGTTCCCGAACCTGATGCTGAACTTCTACCCCTGGGGCTTGTCGCTGAACCTGGTGCAGCCGCTGGGGCTGGCGAAAACGCGGGTCTCGTTCCGGGCTTTCGTCGCCGATGCATCCTTGCTCGGCGCCGGCGCCGGCGGCGCGCTCGACCCGGTCGAGATGGAAGACGAAGCGGTGGTGCTGACGGTGCAGCGCGGCATCCGCTCGCGGCTGTATTCGCGTGGCCGCTACTCGCCGCAGCACGAGCGCGGCGTGCATCACTTCCACCGGCTGCTGGCCGAATTTCTAGAAAGCTGACCAGCGCGCCGCGTCAAAGCCGACGCTGACGTGGCCGTCGGCCCACTCCACCACCGGCCGCTTGATGACGCTGGGCTGGGCCAGCATCAGCGCGCGCGCCGACGCGGTGTCGACGACGGCGGCGCGTTGCGCGTCGTCGAGCTTGCGCCAGGTGGTGCCGTGGCGGTTCAGCAGCGTCTCCCAGCCGGCGCTGTGCAGCCAGGCATCGAGCCGGGCTTCGGGCACGCCGGCCTTCTTGAAGTCGTGGAAGCGGTAGTCGCGGCCTTCGCCCGCCAGCCAGGCGCGGGCGCGCTTGACGGTGTCGCAGTTCGTTATGCCGTAGACCACCATGTCGTCACTGCCTTGTGTCGTTGGGCGCATCGCAGCGGGGATCGATGCCATAGGCGCCATCGCGCACGATACCGTCATCGCCGATAGACACCTGGAACCACAGGCAATCGTTGGTCGGATAGCGCCAGGACCAGACCTGGCCGCCCTGCCAGCCGCCGCTGCGGCGCTCGCCGGGCCGGCCCAGCGTGCGCAGCAATTCGTCGCGTAACATGCCCGGCGCGCGCACCTGGAAGGCGCCGAAGCTGGCCTCGCTCAGCACCTGGCGCGCGCCGGCCACGTGGCCGGCCGCGTCGACGTCGACCATCCAGGTCTCGCGGCCGTAGGGGCCGGTGGCGAATTCCAGCCGCGTGGTGGCGTCGGGCATCGCATAACGCGCCGTCGGCGTGCCGAAGCGGCGCAACACGTCGGCTTCGTTCTGCCCGGGCACGGGCGGCGGCGCGAAGGCGGTGCAGCCCGCGGCCAATGTCAGGGCCGCCAGGGTCGGCAAGAACAGGAATCGATGCATGCCAAGCCTCATTCGGTTGGACGACAACAAGAATAGCCTCAGGCCGCGCGCTGGCGCAGCCCTTCCAGGTGTGTACGGCTGCAAGGCACGCTGCTGCCGTCTTTCATGCGCACCCGCGCATCGCCGGCTTCGGTGGGTTCGATCGCTTCGACCAGCGCCAGGTTCACCAGATAACCGCGGTGCACGCGCACGAACAGCGCCGGGTCGAGCCGCTTCTCGATGCCGGCCAGCGTGCTGCGCAGCGGGTAGTCGTGCTGCTGGCGGTGCAGGTTGACGTAGTTGCCGCAGGCCTGCACCCATTCGACCTCGGCGGTCGGGATCAGGAACTCCTTGCCGAGCTTGCGCACCAGCAGCCGTTCGGGCCGGTCCGGCGCTTCGGCGGCAGTGGTCGAGGGCACCGCGGTGACCGCCGGCGCAGTGGCTTCGTCGGGCGCGGCCAGCCAGCCGGCTTCGCCCTGCCAGCGCCACAGCAGCAGCCGGTAGGCCAGCGCCAGCGCGGCGATCAGCGCGTAGGTGCGCACGTCTTTCAGCGCTTCGTAGAACAGCTCGGTCGGCCAGTTGCCGAAGTCGTAGTGCTGGCCGTGGGCGGCATAGATCAGCTTGCGCAAGGCCACCATGCCCAGCACATGCAGCCCGCTGCAGGCCAGCGCGGCCAGGGCGTGGCGCGGCAGGTGGCGGCACAGCAGGCCCCAGCGCAGCGGCCAGCGGTCCAGCAGCCACAGCAGCAGCGGCACCAGCGCCAGCCAGACCGCGTTGCTGGACAGCTCCCAGCTCGCCACCTGCCACCGCTCGAAGCGGATCGAGCGCCGCGTCAGATCCATGCCGACCGTCACGGTGTTGGCCACCGCCTGGACGGCGAAGAACAGCACCCAGACCAGCGCTTCGGCCGGCCGCCGCACGGCGAGGTAGCGCTTCAGCCAGGGGTTTTGCGCAGGGCTCATCGCGGCGGAGTGTATGCAGCCACGGCACCCGCCCCGGGCCGGCCGCGGCTCGTCACCCGGGGCGGGCGGCTCGTCACTTCGGGCCCCCGCGGTCGCGGCGTCGCCGCAACCTGCGGCACCCCGACCCGCCCGGAGCCACCGCCATGACAGCCACGCCCACCACCGACAACCGCCTGACCGAACTCGACTGGGTTCGCATCGCCGCTTTCGGCCTGCTGATCCTGTACCACGTCGGCATGTTCTACGTCAGCTGGGACTGGCACGTGAAGTCGCCGCAGCCGGTGCCGGCGCTGGAGCCGTGGATGCAGTTGCTGTCGCCGTGGCGCATGTCGCTGCTGTTCGTGGTGTCGGGTGCGGCGACGGCGCTGCTGGTCGAACGCGCCGGCGGCGCGTCGATCGCCGGCGCGCGCAGCCGGCGGCTGCTGCTGCCGCTGCTCTTCGGCATGGCGGTCATCGTGCCGGCCCAGCCCTATCTGGAGGTGGTGGAAAAGTTCGGCTACGGCGGCAGCTACGTCGACTTTCTCGGCCGCTACTTCACCGCCGACGCCAGCTTCTGCCGCGGCAACAGCTGCCTGCCGCTGCCGACCTGGAACCACCTCTGGTTCGTGCCCTACCTGTGGGTCTACACGATGCTGCTGGCCGCGCTGCGCTGGGGCGGCGGCTGGGCGGCGTCGCCGCGCTGGCGCGCCTTGAGCCGCGGCGCGCGGCTGTTGTGGCTGCCGTGCCTGCTGTTCGCGGCGGTGCGGCTGCTGTTGCTGCTGCCGTTCCCGGCAACGCACAACCTGGTGCGCGATTGGTTCAACCACGCGCTATACGGGCCGATGTTCGTGCTCGGCTTCGTGCTCTTCGGCCCGCGCGACGACCGCCACGGTGCCTGGGCCGCCGCCGTGCGCTGGCGCTGGCTGGCGCTGGTGCTGTCTGTGCTGGCGCTGGCCGGCATGCCGTGGGCGCTGCGCCAGGCCGGCGGCTGGGACGCATTGCCGCCCTGGGCCCAGCAGCCCTGGCTGGCCATCGGCGCGCTGCGCCATTGGCTGCCCATCGTCGCCATCCTCGGCTTCGCGCGGCTGCACCTGCGCGGCCGCGACGGCCCGCTGCGGCGCACGCTGACCGACGCCGTGTTCCCGTTCTACATCGTGCACCAGACGGTGATCGTGGTTGCCGCGCACCATCTGGCGCGGCTCGGCTGGCCGCAGCCGGTGGAAGGCGCCGCGCTGGTGCTGCTGACGGCGACGGCCTGCGCCGCCAGCTACGCGCTGGTGCGCCGTGTGCGCTGGCTGCGGCCCTGGTTCGGCCTGGCGCCGGCACGCAAAGTGCATGACAACATGTTTCGCGAAGCGACGGAACAAACCTGAGGAGGCCCTCTTGAACCGGAATCATTGGTTCGCTGCCGTGCTCACTGCTGCCGCGCTGCCCGCCATGGCAGTCGAAGCCGCCATCGTCACCTTCAGCGACGGCACCGAAGGCTTCACCGGCAGCGGCCGCAGCTTCATCGCCCGCCGCATGGGCAACGACCGGCCGGGCTACCGCACGCGTTTCGAAGACTTCGGCATCGCGTACACGAGCAGCAGCAACGCGGCCTTCGTCGGCGACTACACGGCGCTGTCGGCGCTGGAGATCGGCCTCGACGTGAAGGCGCTGTCGGTCAACTTCTCCGGCGTCCAGGTCACGCGCGACCTGATCGTCGAGCTGCGCGACTACGACAACGCGCCCGACGGCATGCCTTACGTCAGCGTCTGGGCCCGACTCGGCACGCTGGACGCCAGCCAGGCCGACTGGGCCACGTGGTCGGTGAAGATCACCGACACGTCGGCCACCGCGCTGCCCACCGGCTGGGGCGGTTATGGCGCCGAAGACCCGGTGACCTACGAGCCCACGCTGCCGGCCGACCGCAGCTTCGCCAGCGTGCTGGCCGGCGTCGACGAGATCGCGTTCACGACCATCGTGCCGGGCTACTTCTACGGCTTCACGAAGTTCGATGTGGTCGTCGACAACCTCTTCATCCGCCCGCTCGCCGCGGTGCCGGAAGCGCCGGCGGCGCTGCTGATGCTGGCCGGGCTGGCGGGCCTCGGCGTGGCGCGGCGGCGCGCCTTCAAGCCGCGTTGACGGCCACGGGGCCAGCGCGGCCCCAGGGCCGCGGTGGCTCTCCGTTCCCGGGGCGCTGATCCTTTTGGGCGATGTTTCACAGCGGGCCTGCCGGCACGATGGCGGCACGCTGAAACCACCCATGAAGGAACGAAGATGAATCTGCTGGCCCGTACCGCCATCGCCCTGCTGCTCACCGCCGGCGCGGCCTACGCCATCGCCGCCGAAGGACCGCCATCGCTGCTGTCGCTGTTCAACCGCATCCCCGATCTGCCCGGCACGGCACAGGAGGCGGCGACCTGGGTCGACAAGAGCGGCAAGCTCGTGCACCCGGGACTGCTGGCGCTGCAGGCCGACATCGAAGCGCACCAGCAGGCGGTCGGCCGCATCATGCGCGCCAGCGACGGCCGCAACGCCACGCAGGCCGCCGCCACGGTCGAAGACCTGGCCAAGGGCATGGCCGACGTCGGCGTCGACATGCAGCGCATGCAGCGCGACCCGGCGTATGCCAGGCAAGTGCAGGAGCGCATGCGCCAGATGTCGCCGCAGGAGATGATGGCGCTGTCGCAGAAGATGTCGCAGCCGATGAACCACGACAAGCGGCGCCAGAACGAAGCCCAGGCGATGGTCGACGACAGCGCGCCGGTGAAGGCCGCGGCCGAAGCCGGCCTGGCCTACAGCGGCGAGCAGATGGCGCGCATGGACGCGCATGCCGCGATCTGGCGCGAAGCCGACGCCGCGGTGGCGCGCGTGCTGGCCCAACGCCTGACCGTGCCGCTGGCCAAGCCGGCGATGGCATGGGACAACATCGGCTGCGATGCCGGCTGCCACGCGCGCTGGGACGCCTACGCGAACCAGATGCTGCCGCTGATGGTGGCGCGCGACAGCGAGATCCTGCAGCTGCGCCGCGCCGCGCTGCAGCGCCAGCGCGCTGCGGTGGCCGCCGGGCTGAAGACCGCCGACCAGCACCTGCTGGCAGCGCAGTACGGCACGCCGTCGCGCAGCTCGGTCAACCAGATGCACATCGCCGGCTACGACGGCGCCGCCGTCGGCGAGCTGAAGCAGCTGCTAACGCGCATCGAAGACAGCGTGAAGAGCGCGGCCGTGGTCGTGCACTGCGGCAAGCAGGCGGTGCTGGTGCCGCTGGCGATTTGCCAATAACCCTGCGCCGGGCTGGTGCGCATTTGAAGACCTAGGGATAACCCTATACTCGCCGCGCACTGGCCTGGCATCCCGCCGGCCGGGAAAGGGCTTGTATTGGCTGTCAGCGAAACCACACGCAAGAAGCCTGCGTCGGACCCGCCTTGGTGGCGCGGCCTGGGTAGCCAGCCGACGCGCCTGAACCTGGCGCTGCAAGGCGGTGGCGCGCACGGCGCGTTCACCTGGGGCGTGCTGGACGCACTGGTCGAGAACCCTCGCGTCCGCTTCGAGGGCCTGAGCGGCAGCAGCGCCGGCGCGATGAACGCCGTGGTGCTGGCCGACGGCTGGATGAAGGGCGGCCGCGACGGCGCGCGCCAGGCGCTGACGGACTTCTGGTCCGTCGTCGGCCAGCAACTGCCGGCGGGCATGGTGACGCAGGGCGAAGGCGAGAAGATCGGCTTGTCGCCGGTGAGCAAGCTGATGGCGAACTGGGCCGGCCACTTCTCGCCGACGCAGCTGAACCCCTTCGACCTGAACCCCTTGCGCGACCTGCTCGACAAGCAGATCGACTTCGAGCGGCTGCGCCGGCACAGCCCGTTCAAGCTCTTCGTCGGCACGACGCAGGCCAACAGCGGCAAGCTGCGGGTCTTTCGCGAGCACGAGCTGACGGTCGACGTGATGCTCGCTTCGGCCTGCCTGCCGAAGATCCACCACGCCGTGATGATCGACGGCGAACCGCACTGGGACGGCGGCTACAGCGCCAACCCGGCCGTGTTCCCGCTGTTCTACGACTGCGATTCGAGCGACGTGCTGCTGGTGCTGCTGAGCCCGCTGCAGCGCGAAGGGCCGCCGTATTCGGTGGAGGACATCGAGGCGCGCATCCTGGAGCTGGCCTTCAGCGCCAACTTCATGCGCGAGATGCGCATGTTCGCGCAGGCCGCCGAGTTCTCCAGCCCGACCTTCCTGACGCTGGGCCGGCTGGAGCGGCGGCTGCAGAAGATGCGCTTCCACATGATCGACTCCAGCGGCCTGCCGGTGCTGCACCGCACCGACACCAAGCTGCTGGCCTACGGCCCGTTTCTGGAACTGCTGCGCGACCAGGGGCGCGAGCGCGGCACGGCCTGGCTGGCCGACGCCTTCGAAGGCGTCGGACGGCGTTCGACCATCGATGTGAAGAAGTGGTTTACCTGATCGGGCAGCCACCGCGCTGAAGGCGAGCGGCCTACACTGGCGGCCTGGGGCAGCCAGGGAGAAGCACCGTGCAGTCGACGCAAACCGAACTGCTGCAACGCATGCCGGTCTTCGGCGCGATCCGCGAAGACGCGCTGCATCTGTTGCTGGAACAAGCGCAAGAGGTCCGGGTCGCGGCCGGCGGCTACTTCTTCCGCGAGAACGACCCGGCGAACTCGATGTTCGTGCTCGAAGACGGCCGCGTCGCCGTCATCAAGAACTGGCAGGGGCGCGACTTCGTGCTGCACAACCTGGACGCCGGCGACTGCTTCGGCGAGATGGCGCTGATGGACCTGCAGCCGCGCAGCGCGTCGGTGCGCGCCGAAGACGACTGCCGCGCCATCGAGTTCACCGCGTCCGACCTGCTGATGCTGTTCGAGCACGACATCGAGCAGTTCGCGCTGATCCAGATGAACATCGGCCGCGAGGTCTGCCGCCGCCTGCGCGCCACCGACGAGCTGCTGTTCCGCGCCCGCATGGGCGAGACGCTGTCGGTGCCGGAAGCGCTGTTCCGCGCGGCTTGATCAGGCGGCGTCAGCCGGCCACGCGGCGCAGGTTCGGCACCGCGGCGAACGACGCCGCGTCGCGGCTGTCGACGGCCAGCCGCGCGCCCGGGTGGGCGAAGTAGTAGCGCCGCCGCGTCACCGGGCCGTCGGCGTGCAGCCGCGTTGCGCCGGTGTATTCGAAGTTCACCGTCGCGGCACTGATCTCGGGCGGCGCCAGCGGCGCACCGCGCCGCGCCGGCGGCGCACTCGCCTCGGCGCGGGCTCGTCCACAGCAATTCATACTCGTTTCTCCTTCGGGTTCAAGGCGGCGGCTCTTCGTGCCAGGCCGCCGCTGGCGGCGTGCGATCGCTGAGCCGCTCGATGACGATGGCCGCGCCCGACAGCGCCGCCCACACCACCAGCCCGCTGGCAGGCTGGCCGGTGATCCACGGCACGAACGGCAGCGCGACCCAGACCGACAGGCAGTAGAAGCAGTCGAACACGCGGCCGACGGGCCCGCTGCCCAGCGCGGCGCGCAGCCGCGCCGCCAGCTCCCACGGCCCGTCTTCGGCCTGCAGCAGGTGCGTCACGCGCCAGACGGCGAGCGACGCCACCACGAAAGGCCAGAAGGCTACTTCTGGATGCCCCATACCAAGGGGCCCAACGTGATGCCCGAGACGTTCTGGTAGCCGTTCGTCGCGCGCCAGTTGTAGCCGATGCTGACGCGCAGGATCGTGAAGTTCTCGCTGGCGCCGAGCCACGGGCTGTTCGGCGACAGCGTCGTCGTGACGAAGCCGGTGCCGTCGTTGTCCGGGTCTTCCGGCGTGCCCTGGCGGAAGTTCGGCGGCGTCTCGCAGTTCACGGACGCATCGTGCACCCAGCTGAACGACGGCTGGCCGCCGCTGACGTAGGTCATGGGGAAGGCACTCCCTTCGTTGCAGCGCGACACCCCGACAGCGTAGTTCAAGATCGCGCCGTTCGTGTGGTCGACCTTGAAGCGCACGTCGAGATCGGCGCTCAGCTCGGCCGGGCTCAGCGTCTGCAGCGTGCAGCCGGCGATGCCGATGTTCACCGGCACGCCGGCCAGCGTGATCGCCGAGATCGCGACGCTCGGGAAGCTGTTGTCGACGAACAGCGTCAGCGACTCGCCCTTCAGGAAGTCGCCGGCCGCGTTGTAGGCGTCGATGCGCACCTCGTACGAACCGGCCGCGAAGCTGCCCGAGCCCAGCGTGGCCTTCAGGAAGGCGCCGGGCTGCACGATGGTCGGGTCGATCTCGGCGTTCAGGTAGCGCGGGCAGGTGACCTTCAGCGAGGTCGGATCGAAGGGCACGGCCAGCGCCAGGTCGAAGAAGGGGCCGATCTTCTTCGACGCGCCGCCGCCGACTTCGCGCCGTTCTTCGTCGGCATGGAACTGCCACGCGCTGGAGCCGCTGCCCAGCGGCCGCGAGCGCACGGTGTACGCCGCGATCGTCGGGTTGCCGAAGCAGCCCCACAGGTCGAGGTTGCCCCACCAGACGGCGCAGTCGATCTTCGGCGCGCTGCCGGCCGAGCTGGCGGCGGTGATGCGCCCGGTGGCGTCGAGCGAGTTCAGCGACGAGGTCAGCGAGATCTTGCCGATGAAGGTCAGGATCTTGTTGTCGACGCACGAGGTCGGCAGCACGATGTTCGTGTCGGGCACGCAGATGTCGATGCGCTGCAGGTTCTGCACGTTGAAGTGGCAGGCCGTCTCCGCGGCCGGGATCTGGCCGGCGCCGAGCACCTGCGCGATCACGTCGGGCAGCGCCTGCACGGTGGCGTCTTCGCCCACCGCAACGTCGTTCAGCCCTTCTTCGACGATGTCGCTGATGGAGCGGCTGAAGCGGAACACGTAGTTGCCGAAGCTGTCGGTGGCGGTCAGGCCCAGCACCTCGCGGTCGCCGGTGCCGGTGTAGGCGCCGCCCGACAGCTCCAGCGACGTGCGGTCGTATTCCTGGAAGCGCAGGCCGTAGTTGCCGAGCGTGGTGGTGGTGCAGCGCAGCGGCAGCCGCTGCAGGCCGTCGAGAAGCACGCCGAGCTTGGCGGTCAGCGCGCTGTCGAGCTGGACGCTGGCCGCGCTCTGCGCCGTGACGAGCCGGCGCGTCGCGACTTCGCTGCCGTCGCGTTTGGCGTCGCTCACCTGGAACACCTTGGCCGGCAGCGCCGGGCTGCGCGGCGTCGGCAGCATCAGCGGGGTGAAGGTTTTCAGCGGACCCGGATCGGGCGGGTTCTTCAGCCCCGGCAGCACCACCTCGGGGTACAGCGTTTCGAGCGCGGCGCGCGCGATCGGGTTCTTCAGCGCCTGCGCCAGCTGCAGCTGGCTGTCGATGACCAGGCTGAAGCGGAAGCACGGGTTGTAGATGCAGAAGCCCGAGTAGGCCGTGGCATGGCCGTAGATGACGAAGTCGGAGCTCGACTGCGGCATCGAGCAGGTCAGGATCAGGTCGTCGAAGTCCTGGTCGGTGCCGCCGCCATCATCGCTTTCGATGTCGACGCGCACCAGCCCGCCGGAGGCCACCGGCGTCTTGAAGCGCATCGCCGAAGGCTTCCAGACGGTGCCGTTCTGGGCTTCGATGGTGATCGTCCAGTTCGCCCCGCTGACGACGACCGGCGGGTTCGAGACCCCGATGACATGCGTGCCGTTGCCGCTGCTGGCCCCGGCGACAGTGAAACGCTGCGGGAACGCGGCGTTCTTGGACTTGAACGCGACGGTCCAGGTGCCTTGCATATTGAGCGACATGTGTTTTCTCCTCAGTCGGACAAACGGAACGGAAGTGACCTTTGCAGCGTAGGCGGCAGCGCCGGCAGGCCCCATCCCTCTCCGGACGGAGCCGGTACCCCTATGACGCACCCCCCACGTTCGGCGGCCGCACCGGCCGAAGCTGCTACGCTTGCCGGCGCAACTTCGCCGCGTCGCCCTTGAAACCCGTGCACATCGCTGTCCTCGACGACGAACCCGACATCACGCAGCTGCTGGCGGGCTATCTGCAAGGCCACGGTTACCGCATCACGCAGCTGCACAGCGGCAAGGCCTTGATGGCCCTGATGCGCGACGACGCGCCGGCGCTGGTGCTGCTGGACCTGGGGCTGCCGGGCGAAGACGGCTTCGCCATTGCCCGCGAGCTGCGCGAACACTGGCGCTGCGGCCTGGTCATCGTCACCGGCCGCGGCGACGCCGTCGACAAGGTGGTGGGCCTGGAGGTCGGCGCCGACGACTACGTGACCAAGCCTTTCGACCTGCGCGAGCTGCTCGCCCGCATCAAGGCCGTGCTGCGCCGGCTGACGCCGGAAGCGCCGGCTGCCGCCGCGCCGGTGGCGGCCGCGCCGCGCACGACGCTGCGCTTTGCCGGCTGGCAGCTCGACCCCGCCGCGCGGCGCCTGATCAACCCGCAGGGCCAGGACGTCGTGCTGACCACCGGCGAATTCGAGCTGCTGTGCGCCTTCGCGCAGCACGCCGGTCGCGTGCTGTCGCGCGACTTCCTGCTGGAGCACACGCGCGGCCGCGAAGCCGGCCCCTTCGACCGCACCATCGACGTCCAGGTCGGCCGGCTGCGCAAGAAGCTCGAGGTCGACGCCGAGCAGCCGCAGATCATCAAGTCCGTGCGCGGCGCCGGCTACATCCTGGTGCCGGCCGTCACCACCGGCTGAAGCGCATGCCGCCGGTGCCCCGTTTCGAGCCTGCCGTCGTGCTGCCGTCGGGCGTCGACGAGCGCACCGTCTTCCGCTCGCTGTTCCTGGCCTACCCTGATGCGCTGCTGCTCGTCGACTACGCCGGCGTCATCGTGCTGGCCAACCCGATGGCTGCCCAGCTGCTGGGTTATGCCGTGGACGAGCTGCGCGGCCTGAACGTCGACGCGCTGGTGCCGGACAGCATCCGCCCGCGCCATGCCGCCTACCGCGACGCCTACGGCCGTGCGCCGCGGTCGCGGCCGATGGGTACGCAGATGGAGCTGGTGGCCAAGCGCCGCGACGGCAGCGAGGTGATGGTCGAGATCGCGCTCAGCCCGCTGCAGGACCACGGCCTGCCCTTCGTCGTGGCGGCCATCCGTGACATCGGCGCCTACCCGCGCGTCAAGCAGGCGCTGCAGCAGGCGCGCTACAGCGAGCACCTGGCCCAGCTCGGCCGCCTGGCCGTCGATGCACGCGACCCGCAGACGCTGCTCGACCACGTGCCGGCCCTCGCCGCCGAAGCGCTGCAGGTCGAGATCGCGATGGTCTTCCTGCTCGAAAGCGACCGCCAGTCGGTGCGCGTGGCCAGCGGCGTCGGCGCGGTGCCGGGCGAAGAGGTTGGCAGCCGCTTCCCGTACCGGCCCGACACATCGCCCGGGCTGGTGCTGTCACAGGGCGTGCCGCTGGTCGTCGAGGACTACCGCACCGAGCAGCGCTTCGTCGTGCCGCAGGCCTACCTGGACGCCGGCCTGGTCAGCGCGCTGGCGGTACCGGTGTCGGACCGCGGCCGCACCATCGGCGCGCTGGCGGTGCGCTCGCGCAACGCGCAGCGCTTCGGCGACGATGAGCAGCGCTTCCTCGGTTCGCTGGCCAGCCTGCTGGCAACCAGCCTGCAGCGCTCGCAGACCGAAGAGGCGCTGAACCACGCGCAGCGGCTGGAAAGCGTGGGCCAGCTCACCGGCGGCATCGCGCACGACTTCAACAACCTGCTGACGGTGATCCAGGGCAACCTGCAGGTGCTGCAGGAACTGCCGGCGCTGGCGCAGGACGCGCACGTGCAGCAGCTCGTCGGCGCGGCGGCACGCGCAACGCGCCGCGGCGCCGAACTCACCGGCAAGCTGCTCGCGTTCTCGCGCCGCCAGGTGCTGCAGCCGAGCGCGGTGGACGTGGGCGCGCTTTTGCAGTCGCTGTCGGACATGCTGCGGCGCACGCTCGACCAGCGCATCGTCATCGACGTCGACGTGCCCGACGCGTGCCCGCCGGCGCTGGCCGACCCCGGGCAGCTGGAATCGGCGCTGCTGAACATCGCCATCAATGCCCGCGACGCGATGCCCGAAGGCGGCACGCTGCGCTTTCGCTGCCAGGCCGGCGTCAGCCTGCCGCCCGAACTGCACGCCGAGCTGGACCAGCCCCGCGCCACCGGCACGCGCTTCATCGCCATCAGCATCGCCGACACCGGCGCCGGCATGCCCGACGAAGTGCGCGAGCGCGCCTTCGAGCCCTTCTTCACGACCAAGGAAGCCGGCCGCGGCACGGGCCTCGGCCTGAGCACGGTCTATGGCTTCGCAAAGCAGTCCAAAGGCGCGGTCGCGATCGACAGCGCGCTCGGCACCGGCACCACGCTGACGCTGTACATCCCGCAGTCGTCCACGCCCGAGGCCGTGATGGCCGACGACGGCCCGGTCGGCGACGCCGTGCCGCCCGGGCTGAAGGTGCTGCTGGTGGAAGACGACGCCGAGGTGCGCCAGGTCGTGCTGACCTTCCTGCAGACACTCAGCTGCCAGGTCGTCAGCGCGTCCAGCGGCGAGCAGGCGCTGCTGGCGCTGGTGCCGGACGCCGGCTTCGAGCTGCTGCTCAGCGACATCGCGCTCGGCCCCGGCATGCGCGGCACGCAGCTGGCGGCGCGGGCGCAGCAGCGCGTGCCCGGCATCGCGGTCCTGCTGATGTCGGGCTTTTCGGCCGAACTGCTCGACGCCGACCGCGAATCGCCGCCGAGCTGGGAGTTGCTGCGCAAGCCCTATTCGCGCGCCGAGCTGGCACGGGCCATCGCCAGCGTGCTGGCGGCGCGTGACGACGGCGCCTGAGCGGGCAGCGCCGCCTACTGCAGCAACGGGCTGGCCGGCGCCAGGATGCGCTGCACGAAGCCGACCAGCGCCTGCACGTCCGGGATGCGGATGTCGCGGCGGCCCTTCTCGGCGAATTCGATGACGCGGTCGCGTGCCAGGCGCGACAGCGCGCGGCTCACCGTCTCCAGCGTCATGCCCAGGTAGTTGCCGATCTCGGCACGCGTCATGCGCAGGCTGATCTGGTCGTTGCGCAGGCCGCGCCGGGCCAGCGACTCGGCCCAGTGGCGCAGGAAGTCGGCCACGCGCGCGTCGGCCGGCAGCGTGCACACCGACATCAGCGAGTCGCGGTCGCCGGTGATCTCGCGGCTCATTGCTTCGTGCAGCACCGTCAGCAGGTCGGGCTGGCGGGCGCAGGCGGCGAGCAGCTGCTCGTAGCGCACGGTCCAGACCTCGCCGGTGTCCATCGCCACCGCGTCGCAGGCGTAGCGGCCGCCGGCGATGCCGTCGAAGCCGAGCCAGTCGCCGCGGAACTTCAGGCCGACGACCTGCTCGCGGCCATCGGCCGACAGGTTGACGACCTTGAAGAAGCCCGAGTTCAGGATGTACAGGTTGCCGAAGCTTTCGCCGGCCTGGTAGATCACGTCGCCGGCATGCACGACGCGGCGCAGCGGCGCCAGCGCGTCGGCCAGCTGTTTCAGCGTCGTCGCGATGCGCTCGCTGCTCTGCTGGTGGGCGTCGCCGCGGCTGCGGGCGGCGCGCCGGTCGGCGAAGTGCGGGATCGCGGCGTGGGTGGTGCTGCTCAGCATGGCGGGGCTCCGGTCTCGGGTTTCTGGTTCGATGCCGTCACTCTAGGCAGGCCATGGCAACGGCGTGACAACGGCGGGCGTCGCTGGGTGAACACTCGGTGACGCTGGGTGAATGGAATGCGTCCGCAATGTGTCAGCACAAGAGATCGGCACCGGCTTTGACGGCGCTCAAGGTCCGCGCACGTCGCGCCGCTAGGCTTGCGTCATCGGTCTTGTCGCCCACCATGCCCACCCGTACCCATCCCAGCCCGTCCTTGCTGATCGAGCGTGCCCTGTCGCTGCAGAGCGCCGCCCGCTCGGGGCGCACCGAACCGCTGTTGCGCGGCAAGCACTTCGCGCTGGTCAGCGAACGCCAGGACAGCGACGCAGCCGAGCGCTTCTACCGGGCCGCCACCGAGCTCGGCGCCCAGGTGGCGCGCATCCGGCCCAGCGTGGCCGGCCTGCTTGACGCCGCCGACGTGGAAAACACCGCGCGCTGGCTCGGCCGCCTGTACGCCGCCGTCGAATGCCAGGATCTGCCGGCCGAAAGAGTCGAGCAGATCCGCGCGGCCGCCGGCATCCCGGTACTGGACGGCCTGGGCAGCGACGGCGCCGACAGCGGCGCCGGCGAGACGCTCGGCGACGACGCCGAGGGCCGGCGCTACCTGCTACAGGCGCGGCTCATCAGCCTCTTCGCGTGAAGCGCACGACGATGAGCCGGCGCATCACCGTCCTGCAAGGCCACCCCGATACATCCCAGCCCCACTACGGCCACGCGCTGGCCGAGGCCTACACGGTGGCGGCGCGCCAGGCCGGGCACGAAGTCCGCAGCATCGATGTCGGCCGGCTCGACTTTCCGCTGCTGCGCAGCCCCGCGCAATGGAACCATGGCGAGGTACCGCCGGCCATCGCTGCGGCGCAAGCCGACATCGCCTGGGCCGAACACCTGGTGTTCTTCTTCCCGCTCTGGCTGGGCGGCATGCCGGCGCTGCTGAAAGGCTTCCTGGAACAGGTGGCGCGGCCCGGCTTCGCGATCGGCAAGGCGCCCGCCGGGCACCTGCCCGAGAAGCTGCTCAGCGGCCGCTCGGCCCGCGTCGTCGTCACGATGGGCATGCCGGCGCTGGTCTACCGCTGGGTCTTCCGCGCCCACAGCCTGAAGGCGCTGGAGCGCAACATCCTCGGCTTCGCCGGCATCGCCCCGATCCACGAAACGCTGATCGGCGGCGTCGAGGCGCTGGACGACAGTCAGCGCACGAAGTGGCTGCGCAAGCTGGCACTGCTCGGCCGGGCCGGCCAATAGCCGCGGCATGCTGCGCCGATGAGCATCCGCCACCTCGATTCGCTGTTCGACCCGCGCTCGGTGGCCGTGATCGGCGCCACCGATCGGCCCGGCAGCGTCGGCGCCACGGTGTGGGCCAACTTGCGCCGCGGCGGCTTCCCGGGCCAGCGCTGGGCGGTGAACCCGAAGCATGCGCAGATCGACGGCGAAGCCGTCTTCGCCGACATCCCGTCGCTGCCCGCGGCGCCCGAGCTGGCCGTGATCTGCACGCCGGCGGCCGGCGTACCGGCGCTGATCAGCGCTCTGGGCGAACGCGGCACGCGCGCGGCCATCGTGCTCAGCGCCGGCTTCGACGCGGCGCAGAAGCAGGCCTTGCTCGACGCCGCGCGGCGCCACCTGCTGCGCATCCTGGGGCCGAACTGCCTGGGCCTGATCTCGCCGCACGCCGGGCTGAACGCCAGCTTCGCGCACATCGGCGCGCAGGCCGGCGGGCTGGCCTTCGTGTCGCAGTCGGGCGCGCTGGTGACGGCGGTGCTGGACTGGGCGCAAGGCCGCGGCATCGGCTTCTCGCACTGCATCTCGCTCGGCGAACACGCCGACATCGACTTCGCCGACCTGCTCGACTGGCTGGCCAGCGACCCGCGCACGCGTTCGATCCTGCTCTACATCGAAGCCATCGAGTCGTCGCGCAAGTTCATGTCGGCCGCGCGCGCCGCGGCACGCAACAAGCCGGTGCTGGCGATCAAGGCCGGACGCTCGCCGCAGGGCCAGGCCGCGGCCGCTTCGCACACCGGCGCGCTGGCCGGGTCTGACCTGGTCTACGACGCGGCCATCCGCCGCGCCGGCATGCTGCGCGTGGACACGCTGCAGGACTTGTTCGTCGCCGCCGAGACGCTGGCCTTCTTCCGCGGCCTGCCGCCCGGCGACAGTGCGGCGCATACCGAGTGCCTGACGCTGGTCACCAACGGCGGCGGCGCCGGCGTGATGGCGGCAGACGCCGCCGCGCTGGCCGGCGTGGCCCTGGCGCCGCTGGACGCGGCCACCTGCGCCGCGCTGGACGCCGGGCTGCCGCGCAACTGGAGCCGCGGCAACCCGGTGGACATCATCGGCGACGCGCCGGTCGAGCGCTACGTGCACACGCTGCGCACGCTGCTGGCCCGGCCGGGCAGCGGCACGCTGCTGTTCATGCACGCGCCGACGGCCATCGTGCCGGCGGCCGACATCGCAGGCGCCATCGTGCCGCTGACCCAGGAAGCACCGGGCCGGCTGCTGAGCTGCTGGCTCGGCGACGCCGCGGTGCAGGCGGCGCGGCGCAGCTTCCACGCCGCCGGCATCCCGAACTACGACACGCCCGAAGAAGCCGTGCGCGCCTTCGCGATGCTGCAGACCTACCGGCGCAACCAGGAACAGCTGACCGAGACGCCGGCGGCGCGCCGCGCCACGGCCGGCGCCGACCGGGCCCGCGTGCGCGCCCTGGTCGACGCCGTGCTCGCCGAAGGGCGCGAGCTGCTCAGCGAAGCCGAAGCCAAGGACTTGCTCGCCGCCTGCGGCGTGCCGGTGGTCGGCACCCGCGTCGTCGCGCCGGATGCCGATGCTGCCGTGCTGGCGGCCCAGGCGATCGGCTTTCCGGTGGTGCTGAAGCTGGTCTCGCCGCAGATCACGCACAAGAGCGACGCCGGCGGCGTGGCGCTGGACCTGGCCAGCGAGGCCGCCGTGCGCGACGCCGTCGCGACAATGGTTCAGCGGGTCGAGCAGCGGCGGCCGGACGCCGTCATCACCGGCTTCACGGTGCAGGCCATGGTGCAGCGGCCGCGCGCGCTGGAGCTGATCGTCGGCGCCAGCGTCGACCCGGTGTTCGGCCCGGTGCTGCTGTTCGGCCAGGGCGGCACCGCGGTCGAGCTGCTGGCCGACCGGGCCATCGCCTTGCCGCCGCTGAACGCGCCGCTGGCGCGCGCGCTGATCGAGCGCACCCGCATCGCGAAGCTGCTGCACGGCTGGCGCGATGTGCCGGCCGCCGATGTCGCCGGCGTCGTCGAGGTGCTGATCGCGGTGTCGGAGCTGCTGGCCGCCGAGCCGCGCATCGCCGAGCTCGACATCAACCCGCTGCTGGCCGACGCGCAAGGCGTGATCGCGCTCGACGCCCGCGTGCGCGTCAGCGCCGCAGCGCCCGGCGGGGCCGACCGCTTCGCGATCCTGCCCTACCCGGCCGAGCTGGCTGAAGGCTTCGAGTGGCAGGGCCGCGCGGCCGTGCTGCGGCCGATCCGCCCCGAAGACGAGGCGCAGCACCGCGCCTTCCTGGCCCGGCTGGACCCGGAAGACGTGCGTCTGCGCGTCTTCTACAGCCGCCGCACCATCGAGCACAGCGAACTGGCGCGGCTGACGCAGATCGACTACGAACGCGAGATGGCCTTCATCGCCACGACGAACACCGCGCTGGGCGACGAAGAGACGCTCGGCGTCGCGCGCGCCGTCTGCGACCCCGACAACGAAGACGCCGAGTTCGGCATCGTCGTGCGCTCCGACCTGAAAGGCGGCGGCCTCGGCGAGCGGCTGATGCGCAAGCTGATCGATCACTTCCGCGCCCGCGGCACGCGGCGCCTGGTGGCCGGCGTGCTGACCGAGAACCACCGCATGCTGCAACTGGCCGCCGAGCTGGGCTTCGAAGACGATGCCGAACAGCCCGAAGCCGGCGTGCGCCGCATCCACCTGCGGCTGGCTTGATCCAGGGCAAGACCCTGCACGCCGCGGCGTGGGACGCTTGGTCACATGCATCACATGCCTTCGAAAGGCGCGCCATGACCCACGTCACGCTGACCATCATTCGCGAAGAGCACAACGCGCTGGCGGCGATGTTGCGCTCGATCCTGCTGCTGCTGGCACAGCACCGGCGCCAGCGCACGCTGCCCGACTTCGCGGCCTTGCGGGCGATGCTGTTCTATGTCGACGAATTCCCCGAGAAGCGGCACCACCGCTGGGAGTCGGAGCTGCTGTTCCCGAAGCTGCGCGCGCGCACGCCGCTGGCGCGCGAGCTGCTGGACCACCTGGACGAAGACCATGCGCGCGGCGAACGCCGCATCCGCGATCTCGAACACGCGCTGCTGGCCTTCGAGATGCTGGGCGAAGTGCGGCGCGCCAGCTTCGAGCGCGCCGCCGGCGAGTACGTCGACTTCTACCTCGCGCACATGGCGCTGGAAGAGCGCGACGTGCTGCCGCTGGCCGAACGGCTGCTGACGGAGGCCGATTGGGCCGAGCTGGACCTGGCCTTCGGCTCCAACCAGGACCCGCTGACCGGGCGCGCGCCCGAAGCCGACTACCGCGCGCTGTTCACGCGCATCGCCAACGCCGTGCCGGCGCCGATCGGCCTGGGCGCCGAAGCGGCCGCCGCCTGATTGCCGAAGGAAATCCCATGAGCACCTTGAACGTCGGCAACATCGACCGCGCGCTGCGCATCCTGCTCGGCCTGGTCTTGATCGGCCTGGCCGCCAGCGGCCGGGTCGGAGCCTGGGGCTACGTCGGCATCGTGCCGCTGCTGACGGGGCTGGCGGCGCGCTGCCCGGCCTACTCGCTGCTCGGGTTCAGCACGACGAAGCGCTGACCCGCTCACGCCAGCGTCATCGAGGCATGGCATTCTTCGGCTCTTTTGCCGGAGGAACTTCATGTCGAGACTTCAGCGGGCCCTGCTGGCCTGCACCGCCATTTCCGCAGCCGGCGGGCTGCTGGCCGCCTGCGCCACCGCGCCGGGCACGCTCAAGACGCTGGACGGCAAGCCGCCGCTGGTGGCCGCGCACCGCGGCGCGTCGGGCTATGTGCCCGAGGAGACGCTCGAGGCCTACGTGAAGGCCATCGAGCTCGGCGCCGACTACATCGAGCTCGACCTGATCTCCACGCGCGACGGCGTGCTGGTCGCGCGCCACGACCCGAACCTGGGGATCAGCACCGACGTGGCCCAGCACCCGGAATTCGCGTCGCGCAAGCGCACGAAGACCGTCGACGGCGAGACGCAGACCGGCTGGTTCTCCGACGACTTCACGCTGGCCGAGATCAAGACCCTGGGCGCGATCTCCACCGATGCGCAGCGCCCGCAGCAGTTCAACGGCCAGTTCAAGGTGCCAACCTTCGACGAAGTCATCGCGCTGGCGCAGCGCAAGTCGCGTGAAGTCGGCCGCACGATCGGCATCTATCCGGAAACCAAGAACCCGAGCTACTTCCGCCAGCTCGGGCTGCCGCTCGAAGACAAGATGCTCGCATCGCTGGCCACAGCCGGCTGGAGTGGCCGCGACGCGCCGGTGATACTGCAGTCGTTCGAGCCGGGCAGTCTCAAGTACATGCGCAGCAAGGGTTCGACCTTGCGCATGGTGCAGCTCATCGACGGCGACAGCGTCGACCTGAAGACCGGCGCCATCACCTACGGCGTGCCGTCGGACCGGCCCTACGACTGGACGCTGGCCGGCGACAAGCGCAACTTCGACGCGATGGTCACGCCCACCGGGCTGGCCGAGATCAAGACCTACGCCGACGGCATCGGCCCCTGGAAGCGCTACATCGTCAGCGTCAAGGGCCAGGTGGGCGCCGATGGCAAGCTCGTCGACGTGAATGGCGACGGCAAGGTCAACGACGCCGATGCCACGACGCTGGCACCGACGACGCTGATCGCCGACGCGCACAAGGCCGGCCTGTTCGTGCATGCCTTCACCTTCCGCAACGAGAGCCGGCGCCTGGCGGCCAGCTACAACGGCGACCCGAAGCAGGAATACCTGCAGTTCTACGCGCTGGGCCTGGACGGCCTGTTCACCGACTTCACCGACACGGCGCTGGCCGCACGGGCCGAGTACCTGTCACGGCGATGACACCCGAACGGCCCAAGATCGGCGGCTGTCCGAATCTTGGGAGTTCAACCCGATGTCCTGCATCGACACGCCGCGCCGCCGCCTGCTGGTGGCCTCGGCCGCACTGGGAAGCACCGGCCTGACGTCTATCCTGGCGCATGCCCAGGCGCCGGCCGCGATCACGCCGGAGCGCTCGCGCCCCGGCTTTCCTTCCGGTGTGCAAAGCGGCGACGTGCTGGCCGACCGCGGCATCGTCTGGGCCCGCGCCGACCGCTCGGCGCGCATGTGGGTCGAGTGGTCGACCACGCCGAGCTTCGCGCAGGTGCAGAAGCTGCGCGGCCCGCATGCGCTGGAAGGCACCGACTTCAGCGCCCGCATCGACCTCACCGGCCTGCCCGCCGGGCAGGACATCTTCTACCGCGTGCAGTGGGAAGACCTGGCCGGCGGCGCGCTGTCCGAGCCGATGGCCGGGCACTTTCGCACCGCGCCGGCGAAGGCCCGCGACGTGCGCTTCCTGTGGTCGGGCGACACGGCCGGCCAGGGCTGGGGCATCAGCGACGACTTCGGCGGCATGAAGATCTACGAGGCGATGCGCAAGCTGAACCCCGACTTCTTCATCCATTCCGGCGACACCATTTACGCCGACGGCCCGATCCAGGCCGAGGTCAAGCTGCCCGACGGCAGCCTGTGGCGCAACAGCGTGCTGACCGAAGAGAAGAGCAAGGTCGCCGAGTCGCTGAAGGAGTATCGCGGCGCGCACCGCTACAACCAGCTCGACGCCCATTTCCGCCGCTTCGGCAGCGAGGTGATGCAGATCTGGCAGTGGGACGACCACGAAGTCGTGAACAACTGGTCGACCAGCAAGGATGTCTCGGCCGACGCGCGCTACACCGAGAAGAACGTGCCATTGCTGACCGCCCGCGGCGCGCGCGCCTTCCTGGAAAACGCGCCGATGCGCTGGTTTGCGCAGCAGGAAGAGCAGCGCGTCTACCGCAAGATCCCGTATGGCCCGCTGCTCGACGTGTTCGTCATCGACATGCGCAGCTACCGCGGCCCGAACACGCACAACCGGCAGGCCGCACTGGACGACGAGTCGGTGTACCTGGGCCCGCAACAGCTGGCCTGGCTGCGCGAAGGGCTGAAGAACAGCCGCGCGACGTGGAAGGTCATCGCCTCCGACATGCCGATCGGGCTGCTGGTGGAAGACGGCAAGGACGCGCAGGGCCGCACGAAGTTCGAGGCCGTGGCCAACGGCGACGGCCCGGTGCTGGGGCGCGAGATCGAGATTGCGCAGCTGCTGTCCTTCATCAAGCACCAGCGCATCCACAACACCGTGTGGCTGACGGCCGACGTGCACTACACCGCGGCCCATCACTACCACCCGAACCGCGCGCAGTTCCAGGACTTCGAGCCGTTCTGGGAGTTCGTCAGCGGCCCGCTGCATGCCGGCAGCTTCGGCCCGAATGCGCTGGACAACACCTTCGGCCCCGAGCTGAAGTTCGTCAAGGCGCCGCCGGCCGGCCAGGTGAACCTGCCGCCCAGCGCCGGCCTGCAATTCTTCGGCGACGTGATGATCGACGCCAAGACCGCGGCGATGACGGTGCACCTGCGCGACCTGACCGGCGCCTCGCTGTGGAGCACGACGCTGGCGCCGAAGCGCGGCTGAGCGCGCGACCTGGTCAGGCTTGAACGACGCGCCGCGAACGGCGCGCCGTTCGCTCGTTAGCATGGCATCATGACAAGACGATGTCATTCAGCGTCTATGCGTGGTGGTCCTTTCTGTGTGCGGTGAGCGCACTCAACATCGGGGCCTGGGCCTGGTCCGCCGCGGTGCTGCAACGACGCAAGGCTGCGCTGCCCGCTGAAGCCTACGGCGTGCGCCGCCTGCAGCTGTGGCTGTCGGCGGGCTATGTCTTCGGCTGCGCCTTCCGCTCGGCGCTGCCGGTCTACGACGTGCCGCGCCTTTGCCTGTTCGATTCATGGCTGTCCAGCGTCGTCGTCGGTCGCTCGGTGGCCACCTTCGCCGAGCTGTGCTTCGTCGCCCAATGGGCTTCGATACTGCGCGAAGCCTCGCAGACGACGGGCAGTGCGATGGCCCGGCGCGTGTCGGCACTGATCGTGCCGCTGATCGTGGTGGCCGAAACCTGCTCGTGGTATTCGGTGCTGACGACGTCGAACCTCGGCCACGTCTTCGAAGAGACGTTGTGGGGACTCGTCGCCGCGCTGCTGGTCACGAGCCTGGTGACGCTGTGGCCGCGCAGCACCGCGGCGCTGCGCCCGCTGCTGGCCGCCTGGTGCCTGGCCGGCCTGGCCTATGTCGCGTTCATGTTCATGGTCGACGTGCCGATGTACTGGTCGCGCTGGCTCGCCGACGAAGCCAGCGGGCGCGCCTACCTGAGCATCGCCCAGGGTTGGCTCGACGTCTCCGGCCGCTGGGTGGTCTCGACGCGCTGGGACGACTGGAAGAGCGAGGTCGCGTGGATGTCGCTGTACTTCAGCGTCGCGGTGTGGCTGAGCGTTGCGCTGGTCCATGCGCCGGTGCCGCGGCGCTTGGTGGCTTCAGGGCGTGAAGCGATAGGTCAGACCTAGCAGCCAGCTGCGCGCCGGCGACGCCGTGCGCAACAGGGTCTGGTAGCCCACGTCAACATCCAGCCCGGGCCGCAGCGTCCAGATCGCGCCGACCAGCCCGGCTGCGGGCCATGACGAAAGCGTGCGATCCCCGTTCGAGTCGGCGGCGGCTTCCAGCGCCAGCGTCAGGCTGTCGTTGGCGGCCCACATCGCCGCCATCGAGACATGCCCGAGGTTGCGCCGCTGGCCCGGCTCTGCCGGGTTGCGCACAAGCCCGAGGTTGCCGTGCAACGCAAACGGTGCCGCGTCGACGCTTGCTGCCAGCAGCGCATGCGCCGACAGCGTGCCTTGGCGCAGGCCGAGCCGGCCGCCCGGCACGGCGATGCCCGCACGCAGCGCGTACGACAGCGGGGTGCCGTCGGCGAAGCGCCATTTGACGTCCAGATTCGTGTCGCCCCAGCCCTGCGTCGCGTCGCCTTCCGCCGGCCGTTGCTTCAGCCAGGACGGTTGAAGCAGCAGGTCCAGGTTCGGCAGGATGCCGACCGACAACTGGGGCCGGTAGCCGAAGGTCGAGCCACTGCCGTCGCGGTCGCGCGAAAGTCCGTTCTCGAGTTCGACGCGGCCCACGCCCTGCGTGCCGGTGTCTTCGGTCTGCACCGGATGCGCGGCATAGGCGGCCGGGCCGGCGGCCAGGGTGAGCAGCGCCACGCAGTGGCGCGCAGACATCCGATGCGACAAGCCAGGCCCCTTCGAGTTTGCCGGTTCGAAGTCTGCCATGGGCGACTTCCATGGCGCGCTCTGCCCGCAGCGTTCAGGCGGGCGTCAGAACCCGCAGTGCGCCGGCCGCCGCAACGTGGCCCCCCTTTTGCGGCAAGCCGGGTGATCGCATAGCGCGCTAACTAATCCCGGTTTTCCGAAGGGTCATTTGATTCTGTTTGCACGCTAAGGATTAGCGCGCTAATATTACGTCCGTGCCGCAGCTTTCCTTCTCAACAGCGGCGGCGCTACCTCCCCTTCACCACTTGCAAAGGAAACTCACCATGAACGCAATCGCACTCAGCATCGTCCTTGTCCACGGCGGCTTCGTCGACGGCTCCGGCTGGGAAGGCGTCTACAACATCCTGAAGAAGGATGGCTACGACGTGACCATCGTCCAGAACCCGACCGTCTCGCTGGAGGATGACGTGGCCGTCACCAAGCGGACCATTGCGGCGAAGAAGGCCCCGGTCCTGCTGGTCGGACACTCCTACGGCGGCGTCGTCATCACCGAGGCCGGCAACGACCCCAAGGTGGAAGGCCTGGTCTACGTGGCGGCGTTCGCACCGGACAAGGGCGAGTCAGTCTCGTCGCTGATCAAGAATCCCCCGCCCGGCGCCGCCGTGCCGCCGATCCTGCCGCCGCAAGACGGCTTCCTGTTCCTGGACCAGGCCAAGTTCGCGGCCTCGTTTGCCGCCGACGTGAGCCCGCAAAAGGCGAGCTTCATGGCCGCTTCCCAGGTGCCGTGGGGCGTGGGCGCGCTGACCGGGGCCATCACGGAGGCTGCCTGGAAGGTCAAGCCGAGCTGGTACCTGGTGGCACAAGACGACAAGATGATCCCGCCGCCCGCGCAGCGCCAGATGTCGCAACGCGCCGGTGCCACGGTGACCGAAGTCCCCGGCAGCCATGCCGTCTACGTGTCGCGGCCCGCGGCCGTGGCCGCCCTGATCGAGCAGGCGGCGCAAGCGATCGCCAAGAAGTCGAAGTAAGCTCCCCCGCAAGGTCCGCCACCACCCGGTGGCGGACCGGCCACTTCACTCGAGCAGCACCATGCCCACACGGTCCAACGAACGCGCGCCCGGCTCGTCATCGTCAAAATTCCCGAAGCTGGACGACAAGCTGTGCTTCGCGCTGTACTCCAGCTCGCTGGCCATGCTGCAGAGCTACAAGCCACTGCTGGCGGCGATCGGGCTGACCTATCCGCAGTACCTGGCGATGCTGGTGCTGTGGGAAGAAGACGGCATCACCATCAAGCGCCTGGCCGAGCGCCTGGGCCTGGATTCAGGCTCCGTGACGCCGCTCGTGAAGCGGCTCGAAGAGGCCGCCTTCGTCAAGCGCAACCGAGCGGCCGACGACGAAAGAAACCTCAGCATCGAGCTGACCCGCGAAGGTCGGGCTCTGCAAGCGAAGGCAGAGGCCGCCAGCAGCCAGTTCGTGGACGCCTGCCGAATCGGCCAGGCCGAAGGTGGCGCGTTGAAGGACAAGCTCACTGCGTTGACGGCGTCCCTGCGCTCGGCCGGCCCCGGCTGACCTTGGCCATCCAGTACGGCACGGTACGACAACTGACATCAAACGCTCAGGTGCCCGCAATCCTGCAATGGTTCAAAAATGTTCCGCAAAAGACAAAAGGCATATTGGCGATTGCTATCGCCAATATGCCTTGTTTTGGTAGGCCCTGACAGATTCGAACTGTCGAACAGCGGATTAAGGGGGCACCCTGCTAGGCCTTGTTTAATCCGACCTCGAACCACGCGCCAGGGCCGAACGGAGCGGGGCTGAGTTTTCAACCTCGACACCGCTCTGCTCACAACTACGTTTTGGCTATGCCCCATGAGTTATCTAGACCCAGTGAACACGCCTCGAATGGCAAGGAAGTCTGGATGTAGCTGGGCCTGCGACGCCTTTTGCAACAAAGCATCCCAAAGCTGATACACGCGCGACGTGGGCGCGGTTGGAATGTCTCCTCCCCCCGTTCCAGTATCGAGCGTCACGCCGCGCTCGCACGCATCTCTAACGCTCAACGGGGTATAGGCCGCGACGTTGATCCGTGTCTTGTTGTATGCACCCAGCAACTCCTGCATGAGCGTCCCGGCAGCCTTGGCATCGGCCAGTTCGCGGAGTCGGGCGAGATCATCCGTTAGGTGCAAGAGCAACCACAACTCGAAGCAAGGCTTGCTAAGGGCAACCTTGATTCCCTGGTGCCGCGCAGCCTGAATGGCTTTGAGGAAGCCTGCTTGATGCTGCCCAGTCGCATAGTGATCCGTGTCAAGGAGCATCCAAAGCTCGTCGCCTTCATCCTGTTTTACTTCGGATTTGAATCCCTCGAGCCTTGACAAAACATGCTGTGCTGCTGATGTGCCATCCCGGGTCGGAACGATATGCACCTGGACTCTAGAAATTCGAAAGGAGTCGAAATATTGCTTTGGGGCATAGGTGTCATCGCAGGCCACTACGAAGAGGCGATCGTCGCGATAGGTTTGTCTGTCCCGTGATAACGGTCTCGACACCCTGTTGACTATTGACATTCCGCCATCTTTCCGTCTAGAAGACGTTCGAGACTACCTAAGAATGGCACCGCTCCGAACCGTCCCTGAAGGTAGTGCTTGCGAATCTCTAGATCTTTGCGAACGCCAAAATCCGTAAGAGGATAGAGTCTAGTCTGCAACGCATCATTCTTTTCAACGAACCAAATTTCGTCGCGTCGAAGTAACTCTAGATCGAGCAAGTTCGACTCATGCGTGGTCACGATTATTTGTCCATCGCCGCTTGCGCACGTGCGCAAGAAGAACTCCAAGAATCTCCAAATGAGCATGGGATGCATGCTTCGATCGATTTCGTCAATGAAGTAGACAGCCTTGCTACTATTCGCGGTGTGCAAAGCAGGCAACAGCTGCAGTAGTCGCCGCGTCCCATCAGATTCTTCCCTAAGTGCGAGAGGAGTCATCGTCCCGCTCGCATCTTCGTGAAGCGCCTGAATGCCAACCCGATAGAAGTGGTTTGCATCGGTCTGTTCTACGATCAACTCGTTGCCGTCGGGCATCTGGACTATCCCAATGCCTTCCTTATCTGATTTAAGGTCATCGAGGACTCTTGAAAGAATAGATTTTGGAACAAATTTCCCGAGCTCCTCTTCTGTCATTTCTGTCTTGTCAACAAGGAGTTGATCGACACCAGTAGATGACAGCTTCAGAAATTCACCTGCGAAGTCAAGAAACTTCGCATCGCTAGTCAGCAGATGCCCCACCGGCTCTATCGTCTCACTTGGACCAGTAAGCCGCAGCACTTGCACGAACCAATCAACTACGTTCCTCACATCCTCAGGCAACTCCGCTGCCTCCAATGTCGCGCGGGCAGTCGCCAAGAATGACTGATTGTGCGGACCTCCAATCGCGGCCAGCAGTCCAAATTTACTGTCCCTTTTCGCTTTGAAGTCCGCGGCATCGATCTTCACGTTTCCAGTTGCATCGGTTGCTCGCTCAAACACAGGCTGCTCACGCTCTCCGATCACCCGGACTAGCCACTCCTCTAGGATGCTTTCATCGTCTATTTTGAAACCGTATCGATAGAGCTTCCCGCCTGCTACGATTTGAATATCAAAGAGAGACGGCGTCGTGCCGCCCGCATCAAACTTGAACTTGGTTCGCCCCGTACCAGCACTCTTATTCCGCGTGCGAATCGCCACCCCCTCTGCGAAACGCAAGGCCTTGTAGAGGTTCGACTTTCCCGCCCCGTTTGCGCCATACAGGACGCCGACTCGCAAGACCCGCTCAGTCGAATCTGGGATGGGAAGCGCGTGGTCCTCGTGACTACCCGTCAATCGCTTGCTGGCGACAAGCGAAAAGGTCTGCTCTTCGAGGAATGAACGGAAGTTGGATACTGAGAACTCGACAAGCATGACTGACTCTCGCTGAGATTTCTTCACACTCTACATCCCTTTACGCACCCAATCCCGTGCGATCCTGTCGGTGTTAGTGAGAATTTTTCTCATCTTCGTCGCTATCGCCCTTGAGCGCAGACTGTCTACGGGGCTTGGCTGCGGGCAACGCGCTGGCGCTTCGCACGCCTCTGGGTGTCCACAGCTGCGTAGCAGCCGGTGGGCAACGCGTGTTCGCAGATCGGTTGAGGAGATTCAAAGTCCCCACGCGCCACAACTTCGGCGCCCTTGCAATGAGTGAGAGTGGATCGACCGGGCACCCAGTAGCCCCGACTGGGGACGGCGTCCAGGCTTGATGCGTTCAGCGGCGACGCTGCGGCTAGGCCAGATGTGATCTCCCGCATGGTCTGGAGGAAACCCGGGAAGGGGCGGGAATGGGTGGGAAGAGGCGAAACGGCCGACGAATCAACGACTTGGGGTATGCCGGCAAAGTCGGCCGCGACAGTTCGGCGAGGCGGATGGTTTGGCGGAATGGCGACGCGGCCGGGAGTCCCGGTTGCGGCGCTCCACCTATGAAAGCGGCGCGCCACTTCGGCGCGGAAGTGTCACGCGAGCGTGGACGCTGGTGTACGGGCGTTCACCTATGAAGATCACGGGTAAACCCGAGGGACATCCGGAACGGTCGAAGTGTCGCGCGGTGCAACACTTCGGCCCCCAAAGGGCGCTCAGAACAACCCGGCCGGCTCGGCCTCGCGGTCCCAGCTGCAGATGATCAGTTCCTGTCTCGGCGCACGGGCTTGGCCACCAGCCACCGTGTAGTCGATGTCCAGCGTCTCCATCTGGAACGCGGCGAAGCAACGGCGGATGTCCGGGTGGTCGTTGAGGCTCACCACGGCTGCTGAAGAGCTCAACGCCGGCGACTACGCAACGCGGCCGATCAGTTCCTGGTCTGGAACAAGGGCACGGTGAACGGCGTCCTGCAAACGCTGCCCGGCCTGACGCGCCGGCGCAAGGTCGAACGGGCGATGTTCCTGGGCGAAGACTGGCGCGCCGGCGAGCAAGAAAAAAGGGCCGTTCGGACACTTGCCGAACGGCCGCTTTGAGGCGCTTTGAACCAGCCATGAAGCCGGCCCCGAGGTCGGGTGCCGGCCGGCCACCTTGTTACAACTTGGTCAATTGGTTTGGCGCGCCAAACCAAGCGGTTTGCGGTGCCAAACCATGTGCGCGTTTACAGCGCGCCTTACCCGGAGTTGGGGCGCCTTCACAAGTGCCTACACGCTCAAAAGGAAACGGGGTCTGACCTTGCGATCAAACCCCGTTCTTACCTATGGTGGGCCCTGACAGATTCGAACTGTCGACCAACGGATTAAGAGTCCGCTGCTCTACCAACTGAGCTAAGAGCCCTGAAACCTGATTGCTGTCACGTGGTGGGTCGTGCGTGACTCGAACACGCGACCAACGGATTAAAAGTCCGCTGCTCTACCGACTGAGCTAACGACCCGTCCGCAGAGCCTCACATTATAGCAAGGATTTTGAGGGGTTCGGAACGGGTGCGGCCGACAGCAGTTGCGAAATCGCCTCGCCGGCAGCGACCATGCCGAAGGTGGCGGTGACGGCCACGCTGGAGCCATAGCCGGCGCAGTTCAGCGTGCCGTCGCTGGCGCAGCTGTCGGCCGGCGCCGCCACGCTCTCGCGCGAGAACACGCAGCGCACGCCAATGCGCCCCTGGCGCGGCGCGCCATGCTCCTTGCGCAGGCGCTGGCGCAGGCTGGCCAGCAGCGGGTCGTGCGTGGTGTCGGCCAGGTCTTCGACTTCAACACGCTGTGCCAGCCGCTTGCCGCCGGCCGCACCGACGCAGACCAGCGGCACGTGCTGCGCCAGGCTCCAGGCGGCCAGCGCGGCCTTCGCACGCACCTGGTCGCAGGCGTCGATCAGCACGTCCACCGGCGCCGGCAGCAGCGCCGGCCAGTTGTCGGCCGTGACGAAGTCCTCCACCACCCGTACCGCGCAGCCGGGGTGGATGTCGGCGATGCGTTCGCGCAAGGCGTCGACCTTGGCCTGGCCCAGCGTGCGGCCCAGCGCCTGCACCTGGCGGTTGATGTTCGATTCGGCGACGTTGTCCAGGTCGATCAGCACCAGCTGCGCAACGCCGCTGCGCGCCAGCGCTTCCACCGCCCAGGAGCCGACGCCACCGAGGCCGACGACGGCCACCCGCGCCCCGCGCAGCCGTGCATAGCCGGCGTCGCCGTACAGCCGGCGCAGGCCGCCAAAGCGGCGCTCGAGGTCGGCGTCAGCGGTATCGAATGCGGCGACCGGGGCGACCGCGGCCGCGAGCCCCACAACAGTGGCTACTTCAGCGATGCCAGCCGCTCCTTGCCGGCCTGCGCCGCCTCGGACTGCGGGTAGGTCTTGACCAGGTCGTCGATGGTCTTGCGCGCCGAGCGCGGATCCTTCATTTCGGCCTGGCTGTTGGCCAGCGCCAGCAACGCCTCGGGCGCACGCGGGTGCTCGGGCGCCGCGGCCACGAAGGAGCGGAAGGCGGCGATGGCTTCCTTGTAATCGCGCTTGCCGTACAGCGCATTGCCGAGCCAGAAGCGCACCGAATCGGTGTAGCCGCTGGCCGGGTAGCGCTTCTGGAAGCTGACCAGCGCGGCCACCGACTTGTCGAACTCGCCGCCGCGCAGCGTGGCGATGGCGTCGTCGTAGGCCTTCTTCTCGTCGGCCTCGACCATGAATTCGCGGCCGTCCACCGCCACCTTCGATGGCTCCAGCTTGCGCAGCCGGTCGTCCAGCACCTGCGACGCGTCCTTCTGGCGCTTCTGCAGCTCGGACACGTCGCGCAGCAGCTGCTCGTCGTTGCCGCGCAGCTTGGCCATGTCGCCGCGCATCGCTTCGAGCTGGTTGTTCAGGTCGAGCAGGCTGCGCCGCAGGGCCGCCAGCTGTTCGGCCAGTTGCGCCGTGGCGGCGGCGTTCTCCGCCGCCCGCTGTTTGCTCGCGTCGTCACCGGCCGTGATGCGCTGGCGCAGGTCGACGATGGCCTTGCGCGCTTCTTCGTCGTCGAACAGGCCCGCCCGCGCCGCGCCGCTGCCCAGCAGGCAGGCGGCCAGCACGGCCGGCATCATCAGGGTGCGCGAGTGCATTGTCATTTTTCCTTCAGCTCGGCGCGGCGGTTCTTCGCCCAGGCCGATTCATCATGGCCGGCGTCAGCCGGGCGTTCCTTGCCGAAGCTCACCGCTTCCACCTGCTGGTCGGCGGCGCCCAGCAGTTCCAGCGACTTGGCCACCGCTTCGGCGCGCTTCTGGCCCAGCGCCAGGTTGTACTCGCGTCCACCGCGTTCGTCGGTGTGGCCTTCGACGGTCAGGCGCTTGGTCTTGCTCGCCGTCAGCACCTTGGCGAAGCCGTCGAGGGTGGGCTTGAACTCGTCCTTGATGACGAAGCTGTCGAAGTCGAAGTAGACGATGCGCGGCAGCATCGACGCCGCCTTTGCGGCAGCGGCGGCGTTCTGCGCCGCCAGGTCGACGGTGGCCACGCGCGACTGCGGCGTGGCACTGGCCGTGGCCGGGTTGGCCGGGCGGTTGGTGGTGGACGGCGTGGTGGCCACCGGCTGGCGCGTCTCGACCGGAGCCGCGGTCTGCGACAGGTCGGTCGAGCTGCAGGCGGCGAGCAGGGCCGCCAGCGCCAGGCTGGACAACAAGGGAGTGCGGGTGCGGTTCATCGTCGAGGCTCCTTCTTCAGTGGCGCGGGGATCGGTTCAGCAAGATCGGATTCAGGCGGAAATCAACAGAATTCAGCGGATTCAGCGCACGAACGGCCCCCACGCCGGCTCACGCATATCAGCGCCGCTCGTAAGCAAACGCGTCTTGATCTTGCCATCAAGTGTGGTCGTCATCAACACGTCGCGGCCCTGCTGCCGCGTGGCGTACACCAGCAGCCGGCCGTTCGGCGCGAAGCTCGGGCTTTCGTCGTCCACGGTGTCGGTCAGCGCCTGCGTGGTGCCGCCGTCGACCTCCTGCGTCATCAGCTTGAAGGCGTTGCCGCCGTTGCGCGTGATGTAGGCCAGCAGCTTGCCGTCGGGGCTGATCGCCGGGCTGATGTTGTAGGCGCCGCTGAAGCTGACGCGGTCGGCATTGCCGCCGGCCGCCGGCACGCGATAGATCTGCGGGCCGCCGCCGCGGTCGCTGACGAAGTAGATCGTGCCGCCGTCGGGCGAATACACCGGCTCGGTGTCGATGGCGTGGCTGTTGGTCAGCCGGCGCGCCGTGCCGCCGCTGCGCGGCATGACGTAGAGCTGCGACGGGCCGTCGCGCGACAGCGTCATGGCCAGCTCGCGGCCGTCGGGCGACCAGGCCGGCGCGCTGTTCGAGCCGCGAAAGTTGGCCAGCATGCGGCGCTCGCCGGTCAGCAGGTTCTGCACCCAGACCACGGCCTTCTGCGTCTCGAAGGACACGTAGGCGAGCTCGGTGCCGTCGGGTGACCAGGCCGGCGAGATGATGGGCTCGGGGCTGGCCAGCGCCACCTGCCCGCCTTCGCCGTCGGCGTCGGTGATGTGCAGCGTGAAGCGGCGCCCGGTGCGCAGCACGTAGGCGATGCGGGTGGCGTTGACGCCGCGTTCGCCGGTGAGCTTCTGGTGCACCTCGTCGGCGATGCGGTGCGCGGCCAGGCGCAGGTCGCCGGCCAGAACGACATTGGCCTGGCCCAGCAGCTGTTCGGACTTGACCACGTCCCAGAGCTTGAAGCGCACGTCGAAGCGGCCGTCGGCGAGCCGGGCCACCGAGCCGGCCACCAGGGCGTCGGCGCCGCGGGCGCGCCAGTCGGCGAGCACCACGTCGCTGCGCTCGTCCAGTTTCAGCGGTGACTCGCTGGGGCGGAACAGCCCGCTGCGCTGCAGATCGGAGCGCACGATGGCCGCCATCGAGACGCCGGCGCCTTCTTCGTCGCGGAAGGCAGCCACGACCACCGGCACCTGCGTCGCACCGACGCCGGAGATCTCGATGCGGAACTGCGCCGCCGCGGGCAACGCCGCGCCGGCGGCCAGCGCGGTGAGGATTCGACGACGGGGCCACATGGGGCCGATGGACCTTGATTCGCGGTGAGAGTTCAAAATCGCGTGATTGTTCTTCAGGGAACGCAAGGGCGTGTTGCCGATTGTAGGCACCGATAATCGCCCCCCGATGCCCACCTTGATGCAGCGCCTGGCGCGCCTGGCCCCGTATTTGAAAAGCAGCCACCGCGGGCTGGTGGCCGCCGCCATCGGCTCGCTGATCGGCGCTGCCACCGAACCCGCCATCCCCGAGCTGATGCGGCCGCTGCTCGACCGCGGCTTCACCGGGCGGCAGCTGCCGCTGTGGCTGATCCCGGTGGCCATCATCGGGCTGTTCCTGATCCGCGGTGTGGCCGGTTTCATCGCCCAGTACGGGCTGGCCTGGACGGCCAACCGCGCCGTGCTGCAGATGCGCCAGGCGATGTTCGACCGCCTGCTGGCCGCCGCGCCGGCGCTGTACACCACGCACAGCGCGAGCCGGCTGACGAACACGCTGGTCTATGAGGTGCAGGGCGGCACGACGCTGCTCGTCAACTCGCTGCTGACGCTGGTGCGCGACTCGCTGACCCTGGCTGCGCTGCTGGCCTATCTGCTGTGGCTGAACTGGCAGCTGACGCTGTTCATCGCGCTGCTGTTCCCGGCCGTGGCCCTGGTGATGCGCCTGCTCGGCCGCCGGCTGCACCGGCTCACCATCGACGGCCAGAACGCCACCGACGAGCTGGCCTACGTGGTCGAAGAAAACGTGCTGGCCTGGCGCATCGTGCGCCTGCACGGCGCGGCGCGGCCGCAGGCGGCGCGCTTCTTCACCCAGGCCGACCGGCTGCGCCGGCTGACGCTGAAGTCGGTGGTGGCCTCGGGCACGATGACGCCGATCACGCAGATCCTGGCCGCCTGCGCGCTGTCGGCGGTGATCGCGGTGGCGCTGTGGCAAAGCGGCAGCGCCGGCGGCACGGTGGGCGGCTTCGTCGCCTTCATCACCGCGATGCTGATGCTGGTGGCGCCGATCAAGCACCTGTCCGACGTGATGGCGCCGATCACGCGCGGGCTGGCCGCGGTGGAGCGCGGGCTGGAGCTCATCGACAACAGCCCGCGCGAAGACGGCGGTACGCACACCGTGCCGCGCGCGCGCGGCGAGATCCGCTTCGAAGGCGTCAGCCTGCGCTACGGCAGCGACGGCGCGGCCGCGCTGACCGACGTGTCGCTGCAGGTGCGGGCCGGCGAGACGGTGGCGCTGGTCGGCCCGTCGGGCGCGGGCAAGACGACGCTGGTGAACCTGCTGCCGCGCTTCGTCGAGCCGAGCGCCGGCACGGTCTGGCTCGACGGCGTGCCGCTGGCGCAGTGGCGCATGGACGCATTGCGGCGCCAGTTCGCGCTGGTCAGCCAGGACGTGGTGCTGTTCAACGACACGGTGGCCGCCAACGTCGCGCTCGGTGCCGACATGCCGCGCGCGGAGATCGAAGCAGCCTTGCGCGCGGCCAACCTGTGGGACTTCGTCAGCGCGCTGCCGCAAGGCCTGGACACGACGATCGGCCACAACGGCAGCCAGCTGTCGGGCGGCCAGCGCCAGCGGCTGGCGATCGCGCGCGCGGTGGCCAAGGACGCGCCGGTGCTGATCCTCGACGAAGCCACGTCGGCGCTGGACAGCGAGTCCGAGCGCGCGGTGCAGGAAGCGCTGGAGCGGCTCATGCAAGGCCGCACCACGCTCGTCATCGCACACCGGCTGTCGACGGTCGAACACGCTGACCGCGTGGTGGCGCTGGAAGCCGGCCGCGTCGCCGAACAAGGCACGCATGCCGAGCTGCTGGCCACCGGTGGCCTGTACGCGCGGCTGCATGCGATGCAATTCAGGAGTTGACGATGCGGGGCTGGCGCGGTCTGCCGGGGCTGATGTTCGCCGTGCTGGCGCTGCTGTTGTTCAGCGGCTGCAGCACGCTGGCGCCGCGCGGCGAAGCGCCGCTGTCGACGGCCTACACCGACACCGACGGCACCGCCTTGGCGCGCATCGCCGTGGCGAGCCGGCCGCCGGAGACGACGGCGCCGTCGGGCTTCCGGCTGCTGCCGACCGGCGAGTTCGCGTTCAACGCGCGGCTGGCGCTGGCGCGCCGCGCCGAGCGTTCGCTGGACGTGCAGTACTACCACATCCACCGCGACCAGGCCGGCCGCGCGCTGCTGCGCGAACTGCGCGACGCCGCCGCGCGCGGCGTGCGCGTGCGGCTGCTGGTGGACGACTTCTATGCCGCCGAGATCGACGACCTGCTGGTCGACCTGGCGGCGCACGACAACGTGCAGGTGCGCCTGTTCAACCCGCTGCCGCTGCGCCGCGGCCCGCCGGTGCTGCGGCTGCTGCTGTCGCGCGGCGACTTCGAACGCCAGAACCACCGCATGCACAACAAGCTGTTCGTTGCCGACAACCAGTTCGCCGTGTACGGCGGGCGCAACATCGCCGACGAATACTTCATGACCAACCCCGAGGCCAACTTCATCGACATGGACGTGGTCTCCACCGGGGCCATCGTGCGCGACCTGTCGGCGGTGTTCGACCGCTACTGGAACAGCGACGCCGTCTGGCCGGTGCAGGCCGTGCTGGGCGTGCCGCGCAACGCCGAGCAGGCGCGCGCGCAGTTCGACGACGAGGTGCGCACGGCCGCGCCGGTGATACCGACCTACCGCATCGACCCGCTGGGCCAGACGGCGGTGGACGTGCAGCTCGCCGAAGGCCGGCTGGCGCTGAAGTTCGCCGATGCCCAGGTGCACGCCGACCCGCCGAGCAAGGCCGCCGAAACCGGGCGCGCGCGGCGCGAAGCATCGCCGGCGATGGCCGGCCTGCTGCAGGCCCTGGCCGAGGCACGCAGCCACGTGCTCATCGTCTCGCCGTACTTCGTGCCCGGCGATGTCGGCATGCCGATGATGCGCCGCGCCTCGGCCAACGGCCGTGAGCTGGTGCTGTTCACCAACTCGCTGACGTCCACCGACGAGCCGCTGGTGCACGAGGCCTACAGCCACTACCGCGCCGAGATGCTGAAGCTCGGCGTGGCCATCTACGAGTTCAACCCGGCCGCAACGCGGCGCTCGCGCGGCTTCGGCTACTTCGGCCAGTCGACGCCGCGGCTGCATGCCAAGGTCGCGGTGGTCGACCGGCAGCGGCTGCTCGTCGGCTCGGTGAACCTGGACACGCGCTCGGCCATCGGCAATACCGAGATGAGCGTCGTCATCGACAGCCCGGCCCTGGCCAAGGACATCGTCACGCTGATGGGCGGCGACCGCTTTGCCGCCGTCTACAAGCTGCGCCTGGGCGAAGGCGGGCACAGCGTCGAATGGCTGTCGACGGACACCGAAGGCCACACCCGAGTCGACACCGAAGAGCCCGGGCTCGGTGCCTGGCACCGCTTCAAGATCTGGCTGCAGCAGCACTTCGTCGAAGAACGGTTGCTCTGAGGACAGCGGCTATGCTGGCGGCTTGCGCCCAGCAGCCGAAAGCCCCGCATGCCCGCCATCAGCCGCTACCCCGTGCCCGAGCTGAAAGACCTGCCCGAGGACTTGCGCACGCGCATCCTCGAAGTGCAGGAAAAGGCCGGCTTCGTGCCCAACGTGTTCCTGGCGCTGGCGCACCGCCCGGCCGAGTGGCGCGCCTTCATGGCCTACCACGACGCCTTGCTGTTGAAGGAGACCGGCAGCCTCAGCAAGGGCGAGCGCGAGATGATCATCGTTGCCACGTCGGCCGCCAACCACTGCCTGTACTGCGTGGTGGCGCATGGCGCGATCCTGCGCATCTACGAGAAGAAGCCGCTCGTCGCCGACCAGGTGGCGGTGAACCACCTGAAGGCCGACATCCCGCCGCGCCAGCGCGCGATGCTCGACTTCGCAATGAAGGTCTGCAACGCGTCGCACGCAGTCGACGAGGCCGACTTCGCGGCGCTGCGCCCGCACGGCTTCGACGACGAAGACATCTGGGACATCGCCGCGATCACCGCCTTCTTCGGCCTGTCCAACCGCCTGGCCAACGTCACCGGCATGCGGCCGAACGACGAGTTCTACCTGATGGGGCGCGTGCCGAAGGTCAAAACCTGAGCACGAACGCGGCGCGCTGAAGCCCGGCGGCCGCCGCATCCGACGGGCCATTCATGGCCCAAATCGGTCATATCTGATACGTCAACCGCCTGCATTTGGGTCGCCGATGCAGGCCGAGCTGGCTTGAGCCGTCCTTTCGCGTCCTATTGCTCGGAACAGGGCTGCAGAGGCCTTCCATTTGCCTTCGAACGCCGCTCAAGGCGGGTCTGGCCTATGCCGATACCCCGACAGAGCAGGAAGAAGCTGCGCTCCAAACAATCATTGGACAGCGACGGCGGCCTCCGACCCCAGCCGCCATCGAACATCTAGACCGCGACCCGCGAAGAAGGAAAGAACCTCATGACCACGATCATCGGCTCGATGAGCACCGCCCAAATCGCGGGCCTGACGACGACCCGGATTGCCGCGCTGACCACCGAAGACTGGGACGCGTTCTCGAGCGCGCAGATGGCCGCGCTGACGGCCGCGCAGATGCCGTTCATCTCGACCTTCGGCTTGTCGATCCTCGACTCGTCGCAGCTGAACGCGCTGGGCACGGCGGAATTCGCCGTCATGACCACGGCCCAGGCGAGTGCGTTGACGTCGGCGCAGGCGGCCACGATCGCCACCGACGACCTGATGGCGCTCAGCACGGCGGCGATCCGCTCGCTGTCCACCGACGCGCTGGCCGCGATGGCCTCGAACCAGATCGGCGTGCTGACCACCGCCCAGGTTGGCGCGCTCAGCACCCGCCAGATTGCTTCGCTCGACTCGTCCGACCTGAACGCGCTGACCACGGCGCAGTTCGCCGTGCTCAGCAGCACCCAGGTTGCCGCGTTGACCTCGGCCCAGGCCGACAACATGGCCACCGATGACCTGGCCGCCATCGGCACCACGGCCATCAAGTCGCTGTCCACCGCGGCGCTGGCTGCGCTCGACTCGGCCCAGTTCAATGCGCTGAGCACCGACCAGTTCGCAGCGCTGACCAGCGCGCAGGTCGCGGCCATCACGTCGGCCCAGGCCGACGGCTTCGCCACCGACGACCTGGCCGCCATCAGCACGGCTGCGATCAAGTCGCTTTCCACGGCCGACCTGGCCGTGCTCGACTCGGCGCAGTTCGACGCCATGACGACGGCGCAGTTCGCCGCGTTGACGACGGCGCAAGCCGCGGCCTTCACATCGGCGCAGACGGCCAACATGGCCACCGACGACCTGGCCGCGCTGTCCACCGCCGACGTGCGCGCGCTCACGACCGATGCACTCGCCGGCATGGGCTCGACGCAGATCAGCGCACTGACGACCGCCCAGGTCGTGGCGCTGACGACGGCACAGATCGCCGCGCTCGACTCTTCCGACCTGAACGCACTGACGACGGCCCAGTTCGCCGTGCTCACCAGCGCCCAGGTTGCCGCGCTGACCTCGGCCCAGGCCGACAACATGGCCACCGACGATCTGGCCGCCATCAGCGCCACGGCCATCAAGTCGCTGTCCACGGCTGACATCGCCGTGCTCGACTCGGCCCAGTTCAACGCGATGACGACGGCGCAGTTCGCCGTGCTCGGCACCAACCAGGCG
>Ga0307515_10000285_pt1 | contig 124535 bp, 112 predicted proteins | sample 17_EM_MG_FD_194513 | JGI IMG/M metagenome (GOLD analysis project Ga0307515, IMG submission 194513) | Populus trichocarpa ectomycorrhiza microbial communities from riparian zone in the Pacific Northwest, United States - 17_EM | ecosystem: Host-associated > Plants > Roots > Unclassified...
AAATGGACGACGTTCCGTTCCTTCGGCGAATTGGCGGCGGACATGACGCTGGAGCGGCTGGGGACACCGAGGCGCCTGAAGACGGAAGATCGGCCGATCGGTGGCGGCCGCGGCTTTCCTCCGGATGCCGCGCGCTGGATCGATGATTTGGCGGCTCGCACCGATCTTCCGGCGGTGCAGATCAAGCCCCTTTTCGAGCGTTACGGCACCGGAGCCCGCGAGGTGGCCGAGTTCATCACCCAAGGACCGGACGGACCGATCGCCGATTGCGACCTGAGCGCCCGCGAAGTGCTCTTCCTCATCCGCACCGAGGGCGTCGAGCATCTCGACGACATCCTGCTCCGCCGCACGACGCTCGCCATCTCCGGCGCGCTCTCGCTCGCGGCCATGGACGCCGTGCTCGACATTCTCACGGCCGAACGCGGCTGGGATGACGCCCGCCGCAGCGCCGAGCGCCATCGCTTTCTCACCCTGCTCGCCGAGCGCCATGGCGTCAGCCAGCAGATGCTTTTCTCACGGAATACAGACAGGAGAATTTCATGCGAAACAACAGCAAAGTCCGGATGAACCGCCTCTTCGCGTCGGGACGCTGCCTCGACGTCGCGATCGACCACGGCATCTGCAACGAGCCGAGCTTCCTTGATGGACTCGAGGACATGGAAGGCGTGGTCAAGTCCCTGGTCGCTGCCAGTCCCGATGCGATCCAGATGAACCACGGCCAGGCTGATCTGTTGCAGGATGTCGCGGGCAAGGACAAGCCGGCGCTGGTGATGCGCATCGACATGGGCAATCCCTACAACAGGATCCGGCACAGCCATATGTGGGCAGTGCTGCAGAACGAGGCCGAACCGCTGATCGGCGCGCTCCAGATGGATGCAGCCTGCGTCGTCGTCAACCTGTTCATGCTTCCGGACGAGCCCGAGCTCTTCAAGCAATGTGTCCGGAACATTGCCCGCGTCCGCGCCGATTGCGACCGGTACGGCATGCCCCTGATGATCGAACCGCTCGTCATGCAGCCGGTCAGCGAGCGCGGCGGCTATATGGTCGATGGCGACTGCGGCAAGATCGTCACGCTGACGCGGCTTGCACGGGAAATGGGGGCGGATATCATCAAGGCCGATCCGACCACCAATGCGGAGGATTTCCACAAGGTGGTCGAGGCGGCGCGCTGCCCGGTTCTGGTGCGCGGCGGCGGCAAGGAGGATCTGCGCAACGTGTTCGAGAAATCCGCGGCACTGATGCGACAGGGCGCCATGGGCATGGTCTATGGCCGCAATATATACCAGCATGCCAATCCGAGCGCCGTGGTGAAGGGCCTGATGGCGATCATCCACGGGAATGCCGCGGGTGCCGAAGCCTTTTCCTTGTATGAACGTGGATGAAACCGGAGGCCCGCCGGCAACGCCGGCCGGGCCTGGGGAATCTTGGGAGGGGTTCGCAATGGGAAAATACCTGCTCGGCCTGGATGCCGGAAACACCGTCATCAAGGCGGTGATCTTCGATCTCGAAGGCCATGAACTGGCCTATGCCGCACGCGAGGGCCATACCCGCATGCCGGCGCCCGGCCATGTCGAGCGCGGGCTCGACGAGTTATGGACCAATGCCCAAGCCGTCATTCTGCAATGCATCGGGAAGTCAGGGATTACCGCCAATGAGATTGCTGCTGTCGGCTGCGCCGGTCACGGCAACGGTCTCTACGCGCTGGACAAGGCCGGCGAGCCTTTGGTTGCTATCCAGTCCCTCGACACGCGGGCGTCGCAGCTCGCCGGCGCGTTGGAAGCGGCGGGCGTCGGGAACCTCACCTATCCGATCAGTCAGCAGCGGCCTTGGCCTTCGCAAACGCCGACGCTGCTTGCCTGGCTGAAGCGTCACGATCCAGAGCGGTTCGCGCGCATCGGTACGGTTCTACTCTGCAAGGACTTCATCTCCAACCGGCTGACCGGAGAGCGGGCAAGCGACGTGTCGGACATGCTCGGTTGCGGGCTGCTGAATGTGGGGGAACGGCGTTACGACAGGCGGATCATGGAAGCCTACGGTCTCGGTGGCCACATGGATTTTCTCCCCACGCTGGTCGAGAGCGATGACATCGTGGGTCGGGTGACGGCGCAAGCCGCCGCGGCGACCGGTCTTTGCGCCGGAACGCCTGTGATCGGCGGACTCTTCGACGTCATCGCGTCGGCGATCGGTTCAGGAGTGACACGGACGGGAGCTGCTTCGATCATTGCCGGCACCTGGAGCATCAACCAGGTGATAACAGACCGGCCCAAGCTCGACGCGCCGATCTTCATGTCATCGAGTTTCGACCGCAGCCGCTACATGGCGATGGAAAACAGCGCGACGTCGGCGGCCAATCTCGAATGGATGGTGCGCGAATTCTTCGCCGATTGCCCCGAGGGAACATCGCCCTTCGATCTCTGCTGCGAACTGGCCGCTTCGGTCGAGCCGCAGCCCGACGCACCTTTCTATCACCCCTTTCTCTATGGCGCGCAAACCGATGGCAATGCACGGGCGGGATTTCATGGCCTGGCCGGCTGGCACACCAAGGCGCATCTGATGCGGGCGGTGCTGGAGGGCGTGGTGTTCGGCCATCGCTGGCATATCGAAAAGCTCAAGGCAGCGGGCGCGCCTTTCGCCGAAGCCGTGCTCTCGGGCGGCGGCTCGCGCAGCAAGGTCTGGCCGCAGATTTTCGCCGATGTGCTCGGCGTGCCGGTCTCGATCGCCCGCTCGCCGGAGACCGGTGCGCTCGGCGCGGCGATCGCGGCCGGGACCGGCGTCGGGTTTTTCAAGGATTTCGAGGCCGGGGCTGCGTCGATGGTGACTATCGAACGCCACTATCAACCGGACCCGGTCTTTGCCGACCTCTACGAGCGGCGTTACCGGATCTATTGCGACATAGCCCAGGCCATGACGCCAATCTGGAAGCGCATGGCGGAACTGGGAACAGCGGCGTGAACTCTGCGGATGAAATCATCGGTCGAGCGTGTAGGCGCCCTGACCGACAGCGTGTCTTCTCGAGGACAACCTGTTGGACTCCGCGTTCAGGCGGGAGCGGACGCAGCAAAACCTGTTGCAACTGGCGCATATATGGTTCAGTCAGCCGGCATCCGGCCGCGTGAAGGCTTGCTATCATCGCCGTCACAGCCGATGAAATGCTATTGGTCCCTGCTGAACGTGTCGACCTTGGGCGCGCCAGGCAGCAGGTGCGTCAGGCGAACAGCAATACGGGAGAGATTCAATGGACATGAAGGGCAGTGAGACGATCAGGGCGCCGATCGATGTGGTCTGGGCGGCGTTGAACGACCCCGCGATATTGCGCCAGTGCATACCCGGTTGCGAGGAATTGCAGAAGCTGTCCGATACCGAGATGACGGCGATCGTGGTGTTGAAGATCGGACCGGTCAAGGCCCGTTTCGAGGGCGCCGTTCAGCTTTCCAATCTCAACCCGCCGAACTCCTATACTATTTCGGGCGAGGGCAAGGGCGGCGTGGTGGGCTTTGCCAAGGGCGGGGCCGACGTTTCGTTAGAGGCGACAGGCGCCGAGACGATCCTGACCTATGTCGTCAAGGCGGATGTCGGCGGCAAGATCGCTCAACTCGGCGCGCGGTTGATCGACTCGACCGCCAAGAAGCTGGCCGGCCAGTTCTTTTCGAGCTTCGGAGAAAAGGTCGGCGCCGGCGCGGTAGCCTGAATCGGGACGGTCGGTGGCGCGGCTGCCGGAAGCCGCCTGATCTCCATCCTTCATCCATCGTGGGCATGCCGAGGGAACTCGGAGGCGGGGTTTTGAATTATCCTGGCACGATCATGAAATGGAGATTTAAAAAATGTACAACATTGTTTGGCTCGTCGGTGCCGTTGTCATCGTCCTCGCTGTTCTTTCTTTCTTCGGCCTGCGTTGATACTGTCCATCAATGCATATCGCCAGGTTTATTCCGGCGCCCAGCCGGTAGTCCCGCCGTTCTGTCACATCTCTGTCGCATGCACCTGTTTCTGTGGCTGAAAACCATAAGGATTCACAACCATGCCGATGGACCATCACGACCAGCTTGAACGCATCAAGGCCGAGATCGCCGACAGCTTCGACGAAGAGCTGGAAATGCAGCTCGATGAGGACCGCCTTGACGAACTTGTCGTTGAGGGAATGACCGAGCCGGCCGAACAGACGCTCGAGCGCAAGGTCTATTTTCGCGAGTTGTTCCGGCTGCAGCACGAACTGGTCAAGCTGCAGGACTGGGTTCAGCATCAGAAGCTCAAGGTCGTGGTGATCTTCGAGGGCCGTGATTCCGCCGGCAAGGGCGGCGCCATCAAGCGCGTCACCCAGCGGCTCAATCCACGCGTCTGCCGCGTCGTCGCACTGCCCGCGCCGACCGAGCGCGAGCGGGAACAATGGTATTTCCAGCGCTATGCGGCCCACCTGCCGACGGCGGGCGAAATGGTGCTGTTCGATCGCAGCTGGTATAATCGCGCCGGCGTCGAACGCGTCATGGGCTTTTGCACCCAGGATGAACTCGAAGAGTTCTTCCGCTCGGTGCCGGAATTCGAGCGCATGCTTGTCCGCTCCGGCATCATCCTGATCAAGTACTGGTTCTCGATCACCGACGAGGAGCAGGAATTCCGCTTCCAGATGCGCATCCACGATCCGCTCAAGCAATGGAAGCTCTCGCCGATGGACATGGAGAGCCGCAAGCACTGGGAAGACTATACCAAGGCCAAGGAAGAAATGCTGGCGCGGACCAATACGCCTGAAGCACCCTGGTGGGTGGTCGAGGCCGTCGACAAGAAGAAGGCGCGGCTGAACTGCATCGCCCATCTCTTGGCGCAGATTCCGTACCAGGATGTGCCCAAGCCGCCGATCGAGCTTCCGGACCGCATCCGGCATTCGGATTATCAGCGCCATGACGTGCCTGACGAGATGTATGTTCCCGATGTCTACTGAGCAATCAATCTGATGAATGAACATTGCCCTGCCCTGGTTTGCCGGCAGGGCAATTCTTTTTGATGGATACAAGAGGCCGCCGGTTGGGATCGGCCGGCGGCGTTATTCATTCTGAAAGTAGTGCGATCACGTATCGCACTACTTTGTCGATATCAAAGATCGAAATGGTCAGCCTTTAGCACCATCTTGTCGTCGAGATGGATCATGAAATCGGCCTTGCCATCGCCATCGACGTCGCCCTGGATCCAGGTGTTGCTCTTGTCGGTGACATAGCGAAGTTCGCCGGCCTTGTCGTGGAAACCCTTCGTGCCGATGAACTTGAACGCCTGATCGCTCACCAGGACGGAGTCGGCATCGATGTCCGAGAGGTCTAGCCGGTCGCCTTCCTTGGTGCGGAAGTCGAAGATCGTGTCTGATGTCGCCTTGGTGTTGCCGCTGTCACCAGTCGCGACGAAGAAGAACGTATCAGCTCCACGGCCGCCAGTCATGTCGTCGTTGCCCGTGCCGCCGAAGACCATCTCATCGCCCGACGAGCCGGTAAACGTGTCATCTCCAGCGCCCAGCATGATGTCGCCCATCACATTCGAGCCCTTGGAGAAGGTCACGGTGTCATTGCCACCACCCATTTCGATGTCGCCGAGGATGGTGCCGGAATTGGTCAGCGTGTCGTTCTGTTCGCCGACGATGACGATCGCACCACCATCGAGGCCCTGGATTATGCCCGCGTTGGTGATGGTCACCGCAGCTGGCGCGGCGCCTTCGGAACTGTCGTCGATCTGGATGGCGCGCTGCACGGAGAAGATCACGCCGCCGGCGAAGTTGTTGATCGTGCCGCCACCGGCCGCGATGCCCTCGGCGTGATTGGTGCCGCCGTCATGCTCGCCTGCCGCGCCCATGCCGCCGACGAAGCCATAATTGTCGAGGTCAAGCAGACCGTCCGCGTCGATCGCATCGCCGTCGGAGTCTTCATGGGTGCGCGAATTGCCCAGGATCACGCCGCGATTGACCACGGTCAGGATTGCGGCCTGCAACTCATCCGGATCCTCGTAATTGTTGTCGAAGTTGAGACCGGCGCCATTGCGCGCCGAGATGATGCCGCCGACTGCATTGTTGACGGTTGCGCCGATATCGCCGGTGATGCCGTGGCGCGAACCTTCGATGATGCCGCCCGCAAGGTTGTTGATGATGTTGCTGGTGCCATCGTCGAGGTCGATGGCGTCACCGCCGTTTTCCACGGGGACGCCGTCCGGGCCCATGATGTCGCCTGCGGAAATGATCTTGCCGGCATTGTTGAGCGTCAGGTTGGAGGCATTCTTGATGATGTCCGAACCAGGATCGTCCTGAGTCATCACGCCGGTGACATGATTGTTGACGATGAAGATCGCGCCCGCCGTGGACATTTCCAGCGCATTCTTGTCGCGGCCGGTCATCAGGCCATCATTGTTGATGGTGACGGTTGAACCGGCCGCGAGGTCTTCGAACTTCATCTCGGCATCGACAGTGGCACCGAGTGTGTTGTTGAAGGTCAGCGTGCCTGATGGCAGTGTATTGCCGAGTTCGAAAGCCTGGTCCTCGCCGTTGCCATCGGTGATGAAGCCGTTATTGGTGAAGGTGATGGCCGTGCCCGTGCCCTGCCATACGATCGCCGCGTCACCGGCGATGTCGAGGATATCGTCGGCGGCGAGGGTGTATTCATTTGTCCCAGTGATGATCATCTGGGTGGTAATGGTCGGCATGGGGGTCCCTCCTGGGGTGGCTGGGCGGCGGTGGAAATGAATTAAGGAAAAGCCGGAAGGTCGATCGCCGGCGAGCGGACTTATGCGAAGTCAACATGACGCGCCGATTACTGTTTTGTGACAGAGATATGACCGCCCGCTCGGCCCAAAAAGTCAGCAATATTTGTCAGCCAGGTTTGTGGGATGTTGCCTTTCATTAAAAGGGAGATCATCCAATGCTCATGACAACCAGCGACAACAGACACAGCTATGCCGCGCGGATCGGTCGCGTGGTGGATTACCTGCACGACCATATCGAAGACGAGCTCGATCTCGACGTGCTGGCCGATGTGGCGGCGATGTCGCGCTGGCACTGGCATCGGGTCTACACCGCCATGCAGGGCGAGACCGTGGTGGCGACCGTCAGAAGGCTGCGGTTGTCGCGGGCGGCCGACCGGCTCGCCAATTCCGACGCCGATCTCACCGATATCGCAAAGCGTGCGGGATATACGACGGCGGAAGCCTTCGGGCGTGCGTTCAAGCAATCCTATGGCATGACGCCGGGCCTATATCGCGAGCGCGGCAGTCATGCGCTGTTCAAGGCCGCCAACCGTGCGAGCGATGCGACGGGTTTTCCGGTCGAGATCGTGACGCTACCGGCCATGTATTGCATCTCGATGCCGCATAAGGGGTCATATATGCAGATCAGCCGTGCCTTCGAGCGGCTTTTCGCCGCCGTAGGGCCGGCGGGTCTCATCGCGCGCCAGTCGCACATGATCGGCGTCTACCATGACGACCCCGATGCTGTGGATGAAACCGAGTTGCGCTCGGCAGCCTGCTTGCCGGTCGATGAGGGCAGGGCGGTGCCCGACCGGTTCGAGACGATCAGGACGCGGGGCGGCGCCTACGCCAAGCTCTCATATCAGGGGCCTTACGCCGATATGCGCGATGCCTATCGCTGGCTGATGGGCGTGTGGCTGCCGGCATCCGGACACGACGCGGCGGATGGGCCGATGTTGGAGGACTATCTCAACAGCCCGGCCGATACCGCTCCGCCAGATTTGCGCACCGATATCCTCCTGCCGATCGAGGGATGATATGCAGACGATGCCGCCGGACGTGGAAGCTGCATTCCAAGCCTTTCCGACAGAGGTGCGGCATCGGCTCATTGATATTCGCACGATGATATCAGGCATCGCCGCCGGCGACGCGCGCATCGGCGCCCTTACGGAGACACTGAAATGGGGTGAACCGGCCTATCTGACAGAGGCGACCGGCAGCGGCAGCACGATCCGCCTGGGCTCGCCGAGAAACAGGCCGGATCGTGCGGCGATCTATTTCATTTGCCGGACGACGCTGGTCGATACTTTCCGCGAAAGATTTGGGCGCATGTTCGAGTACGAGACCAATCGCGCGGTGCTGCTGCCGGTTACAGGCGATATCGATCGGGTGCCGCTCGAAATCATGCTCTCGATGGCGTTGACCTATCACCTGCGGTGATCGCGGGAGAGCCCGCCCAGACAAATCCCAGACGCAATCGTGGCGCGGACATTGCTGGCCGCGCCACGATGGGAATGTCTTATGCTGCGGCCGATGCGGAACCGGCCAGCGGCACTTCCGAAATCGTCTTCAGCACTGCGGAAGCGATCTGGTAGGGGTCGCCTTGGGAGTTCGGGCGGCGATCTTCCAGATAGCCCTTGTAGTCGTTCTTGATGAACGAGTGCGGCACGCGGATGGAGGCACCGCGGTCGGCAACGCCGTAGGAGAACTTGTTCCACGGAGCCGTTTCGTGCTTGCCGGTCAGGCGCTTGTCGTTATCGGGACCGTATACGGCGATGTGCTCCATCAGGTTCTTGTCGAACTGCGCCATCAGCGCTTCGAAATAGGCCTTGCCGCCAACCGTACGCATATATTCGGTCGAGAAGTTGCAATGCATGCCCGAGCCGTTCCAGTCGGTGTCGCCGAGTGGCTTGCAATGATACTCGATGTCGATGCCGTACTTTTCCGTCAGGCGCTGCAGCAGGTAGCGAGCCATCCAGATTTCGTCGGCGGCCTTCTTGGAGCCCTTGCCGAACACCTGGAACTCCCACTGGCCCTTGGCCACTTCGGCATTGATGCCTTCGTGGTTGATGCCGGCTTCGAGGCAGAGGTCGAGATGCTCTTCGACGATCTCGCGGGCGACGTCACCGACGTTGGAATAGCCGACGCCCGTGTAGTAGGGGCCCTGCGGCGCGGGATAGCCATGCTCGGGGAAGCCGAGCGGACGACCGTCCTTATAGAAGAAATATTCCTGCTCGAAACCGAACCATGTGCCTTCGTCATCGAGGATCGTGGCGCGGGCATTGGTGGAATGCGGAGTGACGCCATCGGGCATCATGACTTCGCACATGACCAGAACGCCATTGGTGCGCGCCGGATCCGGATAAAGGGCGACAGGCTTCAGCACGCAATCGGAACTGCGGCCCTCGGCCTGCATGGTCGAAGAGCCGTCGAAGCCCCAGAAAGGGAGCTGCTCGAGCGTGGGGAATTCGTCGAAATCCTTGACCTGCGTCTTGCCGCGCAGGTTCGGTACTGGGGTATAGCCATCGAGCCAGATATACTCGAGCTTGTATTTTGTCATTTCGGACCTCTCGTAGGTATAGTGGAAGCCTCCCTGGCTCCCTGTCTTGTTGGCCGCCGGACAAGCCGGCTTCCATTGGGCCGCACATGATGATGCACGCGGCGTGCCAATTGGTGGAGGTGCGGCATTATGTCATGCGATTCGTCTTGATTGCGTGATTTCGAGGCAGTTTCCATACCTGCCTGCTGCCGTTGCAAACGCTGGCTCCATAAGCTGATAAAAATACTGCCTATATTTTGAGCAACATGAATTTTTTTTGTGCAATTGGAAACGAAATAGTGTATGTATGCGTTGGGTGGCACGAATGGATGTCACCATTGCCTGGAGGCGATTTGAAAATGATGATGAATGAGAAGCGCAAAAGCGCCCAGATCATACAGTTCCCCACGAACGCGCGCGTCATCGCGCGACGCGAACAGATGGCCATGCAACTCGATAACAGAATGATCGAGGCGCTAGAGCCGGCCTGGTATCATACGGACGCGATGCGCGAGACCACGAACCAGCCCAAGCACTGAACGCGCGCTCCTCTCAATGGAAGTTCCGGCCCTTCGGCATGACCTTCGCCGCGGGCTTGTAGCTGAGATCGTGCCTGATATTGCGTGGGTGCGATCGACTGTCGGCCTCGACCGGACGGCGGACTTCGTCGGCATTGATGGCGGCTATTTCGAAGTCGTTGCTGGATAGCTTGGCGAGCATTGGGCTGTAATCGTAAAGCCGTTCGGCGATGACGTGAATCACGCCGCTTTCCTTCTGCACCTTGCCATCGACCGCACAGAAGCGGCTGCCTAGCACTTCCGAACGAAAGCGTTCGAAAGTTCTCACCCACACCACGATATTGGCGATATGCGTCTCGTCCTGCAACGTCATAAAGATGACGCCGGATGCCGTGCCCGGTCTTTGCCGGACGAGCACGAGGCCTGCGACACGTACGCGGCGACCATTTTCGACATCCTCCAACCGTTCCGCCGGCAGTACGCGTTTGGCATCGAGAAAGGGGCGGAGCAGGGCGGCGGGATGAGCCTTGAGCGAGAGCCCGATTGTCCGGTAATCCTCGACCACATGTTCGCCGGGGACCATTGGCGGCAAATGAAAATCCGGCTCCAGATTATGCGCCTTGCGGATGGCAAACAATGGCAGGTTCTCCTGCCCGCCGACCCGGTTCAATCCGCGCGCGGCCCATAATGCATCGCGGCGGTCGAGGCCGAGAGAACGGAAAGCATCGGCGTCGGCGAGTCGCTCGATAGTGGAGGGATCAAGCCCGCCGCGCAGCCAGACATCGCGAACGGAATCATAACCCGCCTCGCGATTGGCGAGAAAGGTGTTGATCTCTTCCTCCCGCAGACCTTTGATTTGCCGGAAGCCAAGCCGAAGCGCACGATAAGACTGGATCATATAGGTCATGGAGATGTGGCGCTTATGCAGGTTATCCGCAGCGACCGGTCCCTCTTCGAGGCTGTTGTCCCATGTCGAGTGATTGATATCCGGCGGCCGGGTCTCGATCCCGTGCTCGACCGCATCGCGGACGATTTCGGATGGTGCATAGAATCCCATCGGCTGGGCGTTCAGAAGTGCCGCAGCGAAGATATCCGGATAATGACATTTCAGCCAGGACGATGCGTAGACGAGGAGAGCGAAACTCGCGGCATGGCTTTCGGGGAATCCATACTCGCCAAATCCTTCAATCTGTCGGAAGCTTTGCTCGGCAAACTCACGTTCATATTTGTTGGCGACCATGCCCTCGATGAATTTTTCCTTGAGCTTGCCAATAGTACCAACCCGCCGGAAAGTCGCCATGGCGCGCCTGAGTTTGTCAGCCTCCGGTGGCGAAAAGCCCGCCCCGACGATGGCGATCTGCATCGCCTGCTCCTGGAATAACGGAACGCCGAGTGTCCGTTCGAGAACTTTCTCGAGCGCTTTGGACGGATATGTAACTTCCTCGATACCTTGCTTCCGCTTGAGATAAGGATGTACCATGCCGCCCTGGATCGGCCCGGGCCGGACGATCGCCACCTCGATGACCAGATCATAGAATTTTTCAGGCCGGAGTCTGGGCAGCATCGACATCTGGGCACGGCTCTCCACCTGGAAGACGCCGATCGAATCTGCCCGGCAGAGCATGCCATAGACCGCTGGATCCTCCTTCGGCAGAGTTGAGAGATCGAGCGCTTTCTTCTCAGGCGACCAGTCCGGATAAAAGGTGTTCACCATATCGAAGGCCTTGCGCAGGCAGGTGAGCATGCCGAGCGCCAACATATCGACTTTCAGGATATTGAGTTCCTGGAGATCATCCTTGTTCCACTCCACGACGATGCGGTCTTCCATCCGGGCATTCTGGATCGGCACGATCTCGTCGAGATTATCATTGGTGATCACGATACCGCCGACATGCTGCGAGAGATGTCTGGGAAAATCCTTCAGTTGATCGACCAGCGTCAGGCAGGCCACGAGTTTCTGATCGTCAATATCCAGTCCCAATGCCTTGAGGTCTTCTTTCCTGATGCCCTTGGACCACCAATGGAGTGTCTTTGAGATCGACATGATGCGATCTTCGGAATAGCCGAAAGCCTTTGCGACATCACGAAGCGCACTGCGCTGGCGGTAGCAGATCAGGGTCGCGGCCAGCGCCGCGCGTCGGTTGCCGTATTTGTTGTAAACATACTGGATCACCTCCTCGCGCCGCTCATGCTCGAAATCGATATCGATATCCGGTGGTTCGTTGCGTTCGGTGGAGATGAAACGGTCGAAGAGCAGCGTATTGTTGGCCGGGTTCACCTCGGTCACTTCAAGGCAGTAGCAGATCGATGAATTGGCGGCTGATCCACGGCCTTGGCAGAGGATGCCGCGTTCATGGCGGGCGAAACGGACGATATCGGCAACAGTGAGAAAGTAGGCCGCGTATTTGAGGCCTCTGACAATTCCGAGCTCGCGTTCCAATGATGTCCTCACGCCATCCGGAATACCGTCAGGATAGCGTTTTGCCGCGCCTTTCCAGGTCATGTCCTCAAGTGCCGCCTGGGCATTCGGATAGCCTTCCACCAGTTCCAGTGGATAATTGAACTTCAGGTCATCCAATGAGAACCCAAGCCGGCTTGCGAACCTGACGGTCTCGGCCACGGCACCCGGGGCCATTCTGTAGAGCCGTTCCATTTCCTCCGCCGGCTTCAAATGCCGTTCCGCATTGGCGGCGAGCAGGCGGCCGGCTTCGTCGAGCGTGGTCTTTTCCCGGATGCAGGTCATGACATCGAGCAGCGCCCGGCGTTCCGGCATATGACAATGCGGTTCCGTGGTGGCGATCAGGCGCGCGCCGGTCGAAAATGCGAGGTCGCTCAGAAGCCTGAGACGGCGGCGGTCCTCGCCGTCGAATATGAAGCGTGCGGCAAGCCAGACTATGCGACATTTGGCTTGAACTGCCTGGAGTGTCTTGCGCAGCGTTTCGTCGGGCAGGGCGCCGGTTTGTATATCGGGGATGACGATGGCACGCTGGCCTTCGGCATGTTCAAGAAAATCGGAAAAATCCAGAAAGCATTCGCCCTTCGGCGCACGGAGATTGCCGATCGTGAGCAGTCGCGTCAGTCGCCCATAGGCTTCCCGGTCCTTGGGATAGACGACAATGTCAGGCGTGCCGTCGCGGAAAATCAGCCTCGCGCCGATCGCGAGCTTGACGTTGTGGTTCTTTCCTTCTTTTTTTGCCTCGTCGTACATTTCCTTTGCTTTGGCATGGGCCCGCACCACGCCGGCAAGCGTGTTTCGATCTGCTATGCCGATACCCGCATATTCGAGTTCCCAGGCACGTTCGACGAACTCTTCCGGATGCGATGCAGCCCGGAGAAAAGAAAAATTGGTGGTCGTGCAGAGTTCGAAAAACCGGCTCATGGAAAAAGCCCGTGCAGATACCATTGCGGCGTAACGCCGTTTTTCGGCCCTTCGCTGTAGAGCCAGAAGCGACGGCCTTCCTTGTCCTCGACCCGGTAATAATCCCGCGTACGGTCATCAGGTGCGCGGAGCCAATTGGGCGCGACGCGCTCAGGACCTTCGGCGCGCACGATGTCATGAGCAATACGCCGCCAGGTGAAGCGCTTGGGCGGTCCATCCGGCATCGGGGAAATGGCATCCACGGGCTGGGCCTTGCGGAACAGGGTCAGGGGCCTGCGGACCACGCCGTCCTGCGCAAGCGGAATCTGGTTTGCCGCAACAGGCACCTTGACCCACCGGTTGGCGCGTTCCGGGGCATGGACGAGCCGGATGGCGGGACGGCCGATGCCGGCATCGCCGAGCCGGATGCCGAGGCGGTCGATCAGTCGGGTTTCAGCCTCCTCATCGCGCAAGGATACAGGCGCGAGATCGACCGGCCGCAAGACGATCGGCATGATTTCATAGGCTTCGAGCCGGAGCGCATCGAAGCCGAATTCCGCATTCAGTGCTTCCGGCGTCAGGGCCAGCCTTTCGCCGAGCAGCCTTGTGACGATCTTGGCATCGTTTTCCGCCCGGCTGAGGCCGAGTTCCAGCTCTCTCGTCCGGTTATCGACACCGAAGAGATTGAGCCGGAAGAGCCTTGCGCCGGTGCCATTTTCCGAAAGCCTGCCGCAAAGCGCGCCAGCGAGCGCCTCGGTCACCGTCATCACGGCTTCCATGCTGAGGATCGGTTCGACCAACCGGCGAAGCGCGAATTGTTCCGGTGGCGGGCGGCGAGGGGAAAGTGCTTCCCGCGCCCGTCCAAGCGCCTGATCGAGCCGCAGCATGGCATTCTTGCCCGCCCGCGCCGAGAAGGGCTTTCGCGGCGCATCGATGATCTGGCCGATCGTCTCCAGGCCGAGTCGCAGCAGCAGTGAGACGGCTTCCGGTGCCAGCCTGAGCGCGGTGACCGGAAGCGGCGAGAGGGCTTCGCGCAGATCCTCCTCTTCCACCTGATGACAATGGCCGGCACGCGACAGCGCCCATGCGGCGCCTGAAGTCGGTGCAATCGCCGCCTTGGATATGAAACCCTGGCGGGTCAGGCGCTTGCCGATATCGTCAAGCATGGCCGCCTCGCCGCCGAAGAGATGTGCGCAGCCCGTGATATCGATCAGCAGGCCATGCGGCGGATCCTTGATGACAATAGGCGAATAGCGGTCGCACCAGGCCGCGATCTGGTCGAGGAGGAACGCATCGGCCTCTTCATCGGCCTCGAGCGCGGTGAGGTCGGGCCGGATCGAACGCGCATCGGCAAGCGGCATGCCGACCTTGAGGCCGGCGGCCGAGGCGCGACGGTCGAGAGAAGTGATGGTGTAAGCGTTGCCCAGCTTGGCATAGACGACGAGCGGGACATTATCAGGCACTTTCCCGGACCGGATCAGCCGGTCGCAGGGGAGCCTCGGGAGCCACACCGCCATCCAGCGTGATTGCATGCCGGTTTTCCATGAGGTGGAAAGCATGATCGTGAATGCTCCAGCGAAGATTGAAATCAAGATTGTGAGGTCCTGCGCGATTGCGTGCGAGATGGACGGAAAAGCTGGGGGCTCCAAGTTCCTCATCCTCCGCTTCGCTCGGTGCCGCCGCGACCCGCCAGCGGGCGCGGGCAGCACTCGATCCGGCCGCATCGAGCCTGAGCAGCAGACATCGCGTGCGGTAATGTTCCGCCATCAGCAGCAACCGGCGCGTTTCGGTCAGGCCGACACCCTTCTTCGAGGGCGTGATGGCGCAGAGTGTGAAAATGCCCGGCGTCGAAAGCGCCTGTTCGGTGGCCCAGAGAGCCTCCTTCTGGGAATTCGCCCGGACCAGCAGTAGCCGGTCGAGCGGCATGCCGAACTGTGCCAGTCCCTCGGCATTGGGCAGGCCATCCTCGAAGAAATCCTGCTCGGGTGCGGCCCAGAAGATCAGCCCGCCCTCGGATGCCATCAGTGCCCAGGCGAGCGAAAAGCCGAGCGCCGAGACATGGTCGCCATAGGCCGCCGGCATCACTTCGACCAGTGGCGCCGGTGCGATCGAGGCTCTCAATCCTTCGAATGTCAGATCGGACGGGGCCTTTTCGGTCACCCGCACCAAACGCAACGCCACTGGATCGAAAGAATGAGACATGCCGAAAAAATAGAACAAAAGAAGAACATAAGCAAGGATCGAATCCAGGAAAATAGAGTCATTCCGGTAACTTGTTGGAATCCCGGCATGACTCGCAAAAATTGAGATGCCGTGGCCGGGCAACTGTCCTATGTTCTCGGAAACGACTCCAAAATCATGCGCCGAGGAAGCATCATGTCCGAACTGGAAATTCGCCGATCTATCGTCGATCATTGCCGCCAGATGAACGCGACGGGGCTCAACCAGGGAACATCGGGCAATATCAGTGTGCGCCATGGCGACCGGATGCTGATCACGCCGAGTTCCATCCCCTATGACGAGATGGCCCTTGATATGATCGCGTCGCTTTCGCTGGCCAGTACCGATGGCGCCTGGGACGGGCCGAAGAAGCCATCCGTGGAATGGCGGTTCCATCTCGATATCATGCGCGCGCGGCCGGAGGTCAATTCGGTGGTGCACACGCACTCGACCTTCGCCACCATACTCGCCATGGCGCGCAAGCCTATCCCCGCCTGCCACTACATGATCGCAGCCTTCGGCGGCAACGATGTCCGGGTCTGCAATTATGCGCGCTACGGAACCCAGGAACTGTCGGCCAATGTGCTCAAGGCCCTCGAAGGGCGCAGCGCCTGCCTGATGGCCAATCACGGCATGCTCACCACCGGTTCGAGCTTGGAAAAAGCCATGTGGGCGGCCGTGGAACTGGAAACCATCGCCAAGCAATATTATCACACGCTGCTGATCGGCGGGCCGGTCCTCCTGGCCGACGAGGAGATCGCGGGTGTTGCAAAAAGCTTCGGCACCTACGGACACCAGTCGATACGGGAAAAGACAAGCGCCTGACCGGCTTGACGTTTTCGCCACGACCCTTCTAATCTCGCCCTAAAGATCAAAAGGGAAGTCTTGATGCCGTCCAACCCAAAGCCGCCGTCACCGGAAGAGCTTCATCATCATCTCACCGAAATGGGTGGCCGTGACCCGCATCAGGAGCACAGGACGGCGACGCCGCTCGAACTGCTCTTCGACCTGACATTCGTCATCGCCTTCGGGTTGGCCGCATCGCAATTTGCCCATGCCCTGGCGGAGGGGCACTATTTCACCGCGCTCGTCGGCTTCAGCTTCGCCTGCTTTGCCATCTGCTGGGCGTGGATCAATTTCTCCTGGTTCGCCTCGGCCTATGATACCGACGACTGGATTTTCCGTGTTGTCACCATGGTGCAGATGATCGGTGTCATCGTGCTTGCCATCGGCCTGCCGCGTATGTTCGCCTCCATCGAGCAAGGCGACAAGTTCGACAACGGAATCATGGTGCTGGGCTATGTCATCATGCGGGTGGCGCTGATCTTCCAGTGGCTGCGCGCTGCAAGGCAGGATCCGGCGCGTCACCAAGCCTGCATGGCCTATGTGGTGGCCGTCACCATTGCGCAGATCGGCTGGGTGGTGCTGATCTTTGTCGATTTCTCACTTCTCGTCACCTTCATCATGGCCGTGAGTCTCATCATCGTCGAAATGGCTGGGCCGTACATTGCCGAGCGAAGGTTCGGCGGCACGCCATGGCACGCCCATCACATCGCGGAGCGCTACAGCCTGCTTGCCATCATCGCGCTGGGCGAAGGCGTGGTGGGCACGGTCGCGAGCCTGTCCGCGGTGGTCGATGGCCAGGGCTGGACCATGGATGCGGCACTCATCTGCATATCAGGCATGGGGCTGACCTTCGCCATGTGGTGGATGTACTACATCGTCCCGAGCGCCCACGTTCTGCATGTGCATCGCGGGCGATCATTCGTCTGGGGCTACGGCCACATGGTCATATTCGCGGCGATCGTGGCGACGGGCGCGGGCCTGCATGTGGCGGCCTATTACATCGATCACAAGGCGCATATCGGGGCCGTGGCGACATTATTGACCGTTGCCTTGCCGGTTCTGGTCTATGTCGGGTCGATCTATGCGCTCTATACCTACATGGTGCAGGAGATCGATCGGCTGCATGTCTGGCTCATTGCCGCGACACTGATGGTCATCGCGGCCTCGGTCGCGGCGGTGGCAGCCGGGCTCAATCTCACCCATGCGCTTGTCATCCTGATGTTTGCGCCGATCGTGACCGTCGTGGGGTACGAATATCTCGGCCATAGGCATCAGGCCGAAGCGCTGGAGCGTGATCTCGAGAAGAGTGGCACGGTGCATTGAAACGAAAGCGCGGCGGCCCAAGGGTCGCCGCGCAATGTTCTTTCGTCCGGAATAATCAGGCGATCTTCGGCGCCAGGCTGCCCGATTTATACCGCTTGGCCATTTCGGAGAGCGGCAGAACCTTGATCTTCTCGGCATTGCCTGCGGTGCCGAAAGCCTCGAAGCGCTCGGCGCAGAGCTTCCGCATCGCTGCCATGGCGGGCGTCAGGTATTTGCGCGGATCGAATTCCGACGGGTTCTCCATCAGCACCTTGCGGATCGCGCCGGTCATCGCCATGCGGTTGTCGGTGTCGATATTGATCTTGCGCACGCCGTGCTTGATACCGCGCTGGATCTCCTCGACCGGCACGCCCCAGGTCGGCTTCATCTGGCCGCCATATTTGTTGATGATCTCCTGCAACTCTTCCGGAACCGAGGACGAGCCATGCATGACGAGATGGGTATCGGGCAGGCGACGATGGATTTCCTCGATCACGTTCATGGCGAGCACCGCGCCATCCGGCTTGCGGGAAAACTTGTAGGCGCCGTGGCTGGTGCCCATGGCGACGGCCAGTGCGTCAACCTGGGTCTCGCGCACGAATTGCGAGGCCTGTTCGGGGTCGGTCAGCAACTGGTCATGGCTCAGCACGCCTTCGGCGCCATGGCCGTCTTCCTGCTCGCCTTCACCCGATTCGAGCGAGCCGAGCACGCCGATTTCGCCTTCGACAGACACGCCGCCCCAATGGGCCATGTCTGTGACGCGGCGGGTTATGCCCGCGTTATAGTCGTAATCGGCCGGGGTCTTGCCGTCTTCCTTGAGCGAACCGTCCATCATGACGGAGGTGAAGCCGTGCTGCATGGCGGTCGCACAGGTGGCTTCGTTGTTGCCGTGGTCGAGATGCATGCAGACGGGAATGTCGGGATGCAGTTCCACCAGTGCGTCGATCAGCTTTGCGAGCACGATGTCGTTGGCATAGGAACGGGCGCCACGGCTGGCCTGCAGGATGACGGGCGAACGGGTCGCCTCGGCGGCCTCCATGATCGCGAGACCCTGTTCCATGTTGTTGATGTTGAACGCAGGAACGCCATAGCTGTGTTCCGCGGCGTGATCGAGCAATTGCCTGAGTGTGATGCGCGCCATCCGAATTCCTTCCCTTTTCGTTCCCGCCTTGGCGGCGGGTTCGGCACTGATACATGCCCCAAGGGGCTGCGGCAGCGATATTGCCGCAACTTCGGGCGCGGTCAATGCCATCGCGCGCTTTTCAATCGTTTCGCAAAATCAGGATGTTCAAATTTGGCGCCGGAAGCGCTGGCCAGGGTTCAGTTCTGGGTTGCCGTGGTGGTGATCACGTAGCCGGCGCCGAAGGTGATCAGTCCGGCGTTGAAACCGGCGACCGATATCAAAAAGGCGACGATGCCGGCGCCTGATATTAGAAAGGCCGCGAAGAAGACAAGGGCGATCATGAACGCAACGGCGATGACGGCGAACGCCGATCGCAGCATCGCGGTAAACAGACCCGTCGCCAGCGCGGTCATGAAGATCATCGTGCCCTCCAGAGCAAATCGTACTGCCTGGAGGTTGCCCGAAACCTTCTAAGAAATATTTGTGCCGATATGAAGCAATTTAATGATCTACCGGATTTGCTATTCTCCCGCAGCGGATGTGTCATTCCGAGTTCCTCCAAAGAACAGGATGACCGATCGTGCCGTCAATGCAACCCGAAGGCAGTCACATAGCTGTGTAGCGCGGGATAAAATCGATTCAGTTGCATAGCGTGATATGAAATCAAGCGGCGGAGCGACGCTTTTGGTTAAGAAAGCATGAGCGTTCGCGGGGTGATTCGAAGCTCTTGATGGCAAAAGGGCGTGGCAGGAATGCCGCGCCCTTTCCGCCTAAATTGCTCTGGAGTTCAGACCATCGCTCCCGGTCCAGGCTCGGCGCCCGGCGGTACCTTGCCCAGGATGATCATGCCGAGCACTTCGTCCTTGGTCACGTCCTGGGTGCGGGCGTAGCCGACGACCTTGCCGTTCTTCATGACGCACACGCGGTCGGCGAGGTCGAAGACGTCGTGAATGTCATGGCTGATCAGGAAAATGCCGATGCCGTCCGCCTTGAGCTGCTTGATCAGTTCGCCGACCTGCGCCGTTTCCTGAGGCCCCAGCGCTGCCGTCGGTTCATCCATGATCAGGATACGGGCATTGAACATGATGGCGCGGGCGATCGCGACCGACTGGCGTTGGCCACCCGAGAGCGCTTTCACCGGTTCCTTGAAGCGACGAAAGTTAGGGTTGAGGCGACCCATCACCTTGCGGGCTTCGGCTTCCATCGCCACGTCATCGAGCGTACCCCACTTGGTGAGGATCTCGCGGCCCAGGAACAGATTGGCTGCGGCATCGACATTATCGGCCAGGCCGAGCGTCTGGTAGATCGTCTCGATGCCGGCTCGCTTGGCATGACGGGGATTGTTGATCTCCACCGTCTCGCCGTTGATCAGGATATCACCCTGATCGCGCTGATAGGCGCCGGAGAGAACCTTGATCAGGGTCGATTTGCCCGCGCCGTTGTGGCCGAGCAGGGCCATGACCTCGCCAGGAAACAGGTCGACCGAGGCGTGATCGACCGCCTTGATGCCGCCGAAGGCGATCGAGACGTCGCGCATTTCGACGAGCGGTGTGCCGGAGGGCTTCTGGTAGGTTGCGACTGTTTCCATTTTTGTTCCCTCCCTTACTTGGCGTGCTTGCGGTAAATCGTGTCGATGTAGACCGCCAACACGAGTACGATGCCGACCACCATGGCCTGGATTGCTGCATCGAACCCGATCAGCACCATGCCGGAATAGAGCGACTGCATGATCAGCGCGCCGATCATGGCGCCGTAGATGGTGCCCGAGCCGCCAGCCAGCGATGTGCCGCCAATGACGGCCGCCGCGATGACGTAGAGTTCGTCGAACTGTCCCAAGGCTACCGTGGACGATGTCAAGCGTGCCGATGAAATGCAGGCGGAAATGCCGACCAGAACACCCATCAGCGAGAAGATCAGCATCGTCAAGCGCCTGGTATTGATACCGGCGAGGTCGGCTGCTTCAGGATTTCCGCCCATGGCGAACACATAGCGGCCGAACTTCGTGCGCGTCGTCACGAATGTCATTGCAAGCACGATGAAGAGCGCGATGAGGACCGGGATCGCCCAGCCATGGCCAATGTCGCCGAGCGTCGCGGGATCGAGATTGTTCGCTTTGGCGTAGTTGCGGACGATGCCTTTGGGCCAATAGTAATTGTTCATGATCCAGGTGGCGCCGAGAACGACAATTGCCGACAGGCCGCCGATCAGATACTCGGCCCAGACCGGACGCATCGGAAAGCCGAAGCGGGTGCGCTGGCGCCGGGCGGTGACGATCATCAGGCCGATGCCGATACATGCCAGGACAGCGACGATCCAGCTCGCGGTCGCGCCGATGGAACCATAGGGACCGCCGCCGATGAGCACGAAGGTCTGGTCGAGAGGCGAGATGGTTTCCCCGCGCGCCACCCACCAGGCCGCGCCGCGCCAGACCAGCATGCCGCCAAGCGTGACGATGAAGGATGGGATTTCGAGATAGGCGATCAGATAGCCGTGGAATGTTCCGATCGCGACCCCGACCAGAAGTCCAAAAATAACTGTGATGATCCAGATCGCGGGATGGCCGATACCTAGATAGGTCGGCAGGACCCAGACTTGAAGCGCGCCCATGAGCATTGCGGTGACACCCAGCATCGAGCCGACCGAGAGGTCGATATTGCGCGTCACGATGATCAGCACCATGCCGGTCGCCATAACAGTGATCGATGATGTCTGGACCGACAGGTTCCACAGGTTCCGATAGGTCAGGAACGCGCCGAAGCCGTTGACGAAATAGCCGTAGAGGTGAAAGCCGAGCCAGATCAATATGAGCGCGCCGATCATGCCCAGCATGCGCGTATCGACTTCGGTCGCTCGCAGGAACGTCTTGATCGCCCCTTCTTCCTGTATGGCCGGGCCACTGGCTATTTGCGCGTTGCTCATGCGGCGCACTCCCCTCGGTTTCGGGATTGCTCATCCCTGTTTTCGTTCTTGTACACGCCGCCTCCCGCAGAGACGGCGCCGATTATAGGATCGCTTGTAAAATACGCCGCCCTCTTTGCAAAGGGCGGCGCATGTCAACCGTATCTTGACGATCGATTAGTTGCAGGCTGCCACGCTGCCAGCGGCAACACCGGCGCAAACGGTCGCCTTGTCAACCCAACCGGCGTCGATGACGAGGTTGAGATTGTCCTTGGTGATTGCGGTCGGGGTCAGCAGAACAGCATCGACTTCGACCTTGCGGGCGCCATCCTTGAACTTGGTGACGTTAGGAATGTCTGCCATCGTCTTGCCGTCAACCAGCATAAGGGCGGCTTCCGACACGAGCTTGCCGAGTTCGCGGGAGTCTTTCCAGACCGACACGAGCTGGGTGCCCTGGGCAACACGGTTCAGAGCGGCCTTGTCGCCGTCCTGACCGGTGACCGGAACGTCGCCCGCGAGACCCTGTGCCTGGAGAGCAGCGACGACGCCGCCGGCCATGCCGTCGTTCTCGGAGAGAACGGCGTCGATCTTGTTGTCGTTGGATGTCAGGATCTGCTCCATGTTCTTCTGGGCATTTTCCGGCTTCCAGCCATCAGACGAGACTTCGGCGACAATCTTGATCTTGCCGGAGTCGATCGAAGGCTTCAGCACTTCCATCATGCCCTGGAGAAGGAAAGTGGCGTTCGGATCGCCCGGGTCGCCCTTGATGATGGCGAAGTTGCCTTCCTTCTTTACCTTCAGCATCTCTTCCGTCATCAGACGGCCGACGCCAACGTTGTTGAAGGTCATGTAGAGAACCGAGGGGTGCTCGATCTGAACGTCATAGGCGATCATCGGAATGCCTTCCGATGCGGCCTTTTCAACGGCCGGCAGGATTGCTTCGGAATCCCAGGGGCAAATGATCAGGATGTCCGCGCCCTGTGACATCAGGGACTCGATGTCGGTCAGCTGCTTGGCGGCAGAACCCTGGGCATCGGCGGAAATGTACTTGTCGCCATTGGCTTCGACGATCTTCTTGATGACGGCTTCGTCGGTCTTCCAGCGCTCTTCCTGGAAAATCTTCCAGGATACGGCGATGGTCTTGTCCTTGGCCAGGGCGGCGCCCGCGGCAGACATCACAAATACGGCGCTGGCAAGCGCGACTGCTAATTTCTTCATCTTGTCCTCCCGATGCGGAATCGCATCAACAAAATTTGGCCGCGTGGCCCGAATGCTGTCCTCTAACCTACGCATCCGGCTCGTCTGGCCGCTCCTGAGCCTCTTTTTTTCGAGGTTCGAAAAAAGTAGTGACGCACAATGCAACCTGTGTCAAGATGGATTTTGATGGAGGCCTAAGCGGTTGCGTTGCAACGATTATTTTGCATTGCAGCAGGCTGCCTCGGGAGGAGCCTGCCTGTGAGCATGATCGTGCGTCCCGACGACGTGCGCCGCCAGAACCAGTTCGGCGTTCTGATGGCCCTGCGTCGCAACGGAAATCTGTCGCGTACCGAATTGAGTGCCGCGACCGGCTTGTCGGCTTCTACCGTGACAGTCATCGCCAACAGTCTCATGGAGCGAGACGTGCTGACGGCCGAGCAGGTCGGCGAGCCCATAGGGCAGCGGCGCGGTCGCCCGCAGGTTCGGCTGCTTCCCAATCCGCGTTACGCGTCGATCGCCGTCATCCGGCTGGCGCTCAATCTGATCAGCGCGGATATCTACGACTATTCGGGCAATTTGCTTGGTTCACGCACGGATGCGATCAAGACCAAGGCGATGACATCCGATGAACTCATTTCTTCGATGATCGGCGCGCTCAGGTCGCTGCTCGATGAGCAGTGCGATGAGATCGGACCGCTGGCACGGATCAGCGTCGGCGTGGAAGGCATCGTCGATGGCGACGGCAAGGTCTTCCTGTCCTCGCCTGTGATCGATGTGGGCGACATCCCGATCGGTGCTGCCTTGGAACGCGAATTCGGCGCACCGGCGGAGCTCGCCAATGAATGCAACATGATCGCAGAGGCGCTGCGCTGGCGAGCGCCCGAACGCTACGGCTCGAATTTCGCCGCCGTGCTGATGACCATTGGCATCGGCATGGGGCTTTATCTCAATGGCCGCCTGTTTTCCGGCATCGCGTCGTCGGCGGTCGAATTCGGGCATATGTGCTACAAACCGGGCGGCGCGCTCTGCCGCTGCGGCCGGCACGGCTGCATCGAAGCCTATGCCGGTCAGCACTCGATCTGGCGCGCGGCGATGGGGCAAGACACAGGCAGGATGCTGGCTGAAGATCCGACCCCTGCCCAGCTTGAGGCGCTTGCCGACAGGGCTCGAGCCGCCGATGGCCCCGAGCGCGAAGCGTTTCGCGAAGCCGGACGGGCGATCGGCACGGGGCTCTCCAATCTCTTCACCATGTTCGATCCAATCCCGCTGGTGTTTGCCGGACCGGGCGTCCAGTTCATGGACCTGATGAAGGACAGCATCACCAGGACGCTCGACAATCCGAGTTACGGTCTGCCGGTGCCCATCAGCGTCATCGATGAGGAACCGGACCATGTGGCACTGACCAAAGCCGGCAACCTGATGAGCGCGCTGATTTTTCTCGACGGCAATATCCCGGGCGTGGGGGAAATGCCTCTGAGGGTCGGGTGATGTCCGTCAAGCCCTGGTTCAAAACCACCATCCTGGCGCCGGGCATCACCCTGTTCACCGAGCCGCATCTGCATGGATTCTTCCGTGCCAATCTTTACCGGATCCAGGGCCGCGATTTCGACATCCAGCTCGATTTCGGGGTTGGTGTCCGGAGCCTGGCGGAGGTATCGCCTGCGACTGGCCACCCGGTGCTCGCGATCGCCTCCCATGCCCATGTCGACCATGTCGGTTCGTTCCACGAATACGGCCGCCGGGCAGGGCACCCGATCGAGGCACGCACCTTTGCCGAGATGGACGATGCCGGCACGCTGGCCTCGGCTTTCGTCAATATCGAAAACGCCTTGACCGAATTGCCTGCACCGGATTGGACGATGTCACAATACCGGCTGCGGCCAGCGCCGCTTACCGAATTTCTCGACGAGGGCGACGGCGTCGATCTGGGAAACCGCAGGTTCACGGTGCTTCATCTGCCGGGCCATTCACCCGGATCGATCGCACTGCTTGACGAGCAAAGCGGCGACTTCTTCAGCGCCGATGCAATCTATGACGAGGGGCTGGTCGATGACATTCCGGGTGCCGACGTAACGACGTATCTCAGGACCATGAAACGTCTCGCCGAACTGGATGTGACAACCGTCTATGCGGGCCATGGCGCGGCGATGAACGGTGCCCAGATGCGGCAGGTCGCGCGGAACTACATCGCGTCGAATCAGTAATTCATGCCCACGCATGAACAATCAACTTCTATTGCAAACCTTCCGGCCTTCACGTAATCAGCGGGCGCGCCGCAACCGGAACGCATTTCGTGAAAAATTTACTGCTTTTCTCCATCGAAGATCTCAACGACTGGATCGAACCGCTCGGTGGGCACCCGCAGGCATATACGCCTAATCTTCAGCGTCTGGCTGACATGGGCGCGCTCTGCACAAGCGCCTACGCGGCCGCACCCGCCTGCTCGCCTTCACGCACCGCGACGCTCTTCTCACGTTTTCCGTGGGAGACGGGTGTTCTCAGCAACGATCGTCAGTGGTTCGATTTCTTTCCCTATGGAAAATCGATTTCCCTGATCGGCAAATTGAAGCAGGCTGGCTTCGAAACGATCGGGGCCGGCAAGGTATTCCACACGAAGGGTGGAAGCAGCACCCTGGATTACGGCGACTGGACGGAGTTCCATTTCGAAGGGAAGGTCAATTATCCCAAGCTATCGAAAGCCGTTCTCGCGGGGGATATAGGCAAGCCGGCCGATTTCGGTGTCGATACGACGGGACTGCCCTCGGATGACGACAGCAATACCGATTGGATGATCGAGCAGATCAAGCCCGGCCAATCGCATAAGGTATGGGCGCTCGGCACGTTCCGGCCGCATCTGCCTTTCATCGTGCCGCAAGAATTTTTCGACAAGATACCCGAGCAGGTCGCGTTGCCGCCTGGCCTCGGATCGAATAGTTTCGATCCGGACAACCAAAACAGCCATAGAGATCTGCCGCAGCCGGGCAAACGCCTGGCCACCTGGCAATCCAAGATCGGCCATATGCTGCACAAGCACGGCGAGTACGAGGCATTCCTCCGGGCCTATCTCGCCAGCATCGCTTATGCGGATTCCAAACTCGGCAAGGTGCTGGACCGGCTGGAGGCGTGCGACCTGATGAAGGATACGCTCATCGTGCTCTGGTCGGATCATGGTTGGCAACTCGGCGAGAAACTGGCGTTCCGGAAGTTCACGCTGTGGGAGCGGGCGCTGAGGGTGCCGCTGATATTCGCCGGCGGTGATATACCCCAGCACAAAGTGACGGCACCCGTGTCGCTGGTCGATGTCGCGCCGACGATCCTTGGCCTGATGGGTGTCGAGCCCAGTGCGGAATTCTCAGGGCAGGACGTAACGCCTTCCCTCATGGGAACGGGCAGACCCGCGCGCCCCTACGCGCCGTCGATCTGGGGAGTGGGCTTCAAGAAAGACGTACCGCGCCTTGCCTATTCGGTGCGGACTGAAAAGTATCGCTACATCAGGTACTGGAACGGCGGCAGCGAACTTTACGACCACGAGGTCGATCCCTTCGAACATGTTAATCTCATGAAATCGACGGATCCGGCGGTGCAAACGGTCGCGGAGAAGGTATTCTGGCAGATGGAAGAGTATGTCCGGGCGATCGAAATAGATCCTGCGACACTGCCGGCACAGACATCGAGCAGCGCAGCGAACGAGGATGACGACGATTAGAGCGTTTCATTGTTAAATGGAATCAGTTCAGGCGGCCCGTTTCAGCCAACCCTCCCGCAGATTTCTGAAGCAAATCTGCCAGACATCAGAATCGCCGGTCGTCGCGAAGCGCGACCGGTGGGCCGGGCCGCCAATCGCCTCTGCCCTGCCGAAAGCCTGCTCCGGCAAAACTGCTTCCATTGAAGCACTCTGAGGCCATGCCTTGAAAACAAAAAGGCCAGGCGATTTCAGCCTGACCTCTCCGACATCCGATCCTCAACAGTGCCAGTACATCCGTGGTCACTGGAAAATCGAATAAGTGCTGTTTAACACGTTATGGTTAAGGATTTGTTACAGCATTGAGGCAGATATAGGGTTGCGGGGCCGGAACTCAAGGGCGGGTACGTCAGAATAATCAAGGTAACGAAAGTAGTCCCCTTCGACATCGCTACCAATTGACCTCGATAAAATTGAAGTCGAAATCAGCGAACCGGTATTTTCCCAGAACATTGATCATGAAGTCGGCCGTTCCGTCGCCATCGAAGTCCGCTGAAACGGTGGTGTTCTTTTTTCCGAGATCAAATCTTACTTCGCCAGCTTTTCCCGAAAAGGCAGCGCTGTCGACAAACTGCAGTTCGACCTCGAGCTCATCATCAAACTCGATTTCGATTTCTATTTTGTCGCCGATTCTAAAATCCACAATGGTATCTTGCCCATCGAGCGCGACGGTGCTTTGTTCCAATCCATTGTAAATAAAGAGGTCGTCTCCCTTGCCGCCCTTCAGGATGTCTTGACCTTGTTTGCCGTACAAGGTATCGCGCCCGCCGCCTCCGTTAAGGTGATCGTTGCCTGCACCGCCATCGAAAAGTTCTCGCTTCCTGCCGCCTGTAAGGACATCATCGCCGGCGCCGCCCCACACCGCCCACGTGTGATTACCAATAGAGGTCTGACCCTTCGCGCCGTTGTATACGTCGTCGCCACCGCCTAGCGCGATTAATCCATGCATGCTGCCCTTGTTTATAATGATATCCCGGTTCTCACCAAATTCGGCGTCATAGGCGAAATCGAGCCAATCGTCTTCGCCGTTTTCGTATGTCAATATCTTGCCGATGTTGATCAGCTTTATCGTTTCGGTCGCCTCGTCTCGAATTTCGATACCGATTTCATCCACTCTGATCGTGCCGGAATTTGTCACTCTGGTCGTTGAAGTGGGATTTTCTCCGCCGAGCACCATGCCGATTTCTGCCTCGATCGTTCCGGCGTTGACTATCCTCGACCCCCAGCCGGCCATTGTAGCACCGATATCGGTGACTTCGATGCGGCCGGATTTGCTGATTACAAGGGTTTCTTTCTGATCAATATCCCACTGATTGCCCAGTTGTATGCCTGATGATTGCGAGGACGAACCTAGCAGTGTGCCGTCGATCTGCGCTGCATGGCCGCTACCATATCCGAAAGCGACGTAATCAAAAGTGGTTGTCTCAACCGTTACACCTTTTTTCACCCAGAGATCATGGGTGTCGAGAAGTGCAATCTGAAGTCCTTCTCCGGATTTATCCTTCTTAACGACAATCTTATTGCCCATTTCTCGTCCTCTTTAGATCAAAACTTGTTTAGTATGTTTTGCCGCAAGGGAGGGCACTTGGCAATATTGAAATTATTCAAGAGTTGTTAACGCCGTTGCCACAGCGAGAATGAGATTCTCGGCAAGAGAGGATGCCGGGGCCACCTTGCCCCGCCATCGCTGGCCTGTCCGGATATGCCATCCCGTCAATGGCTATCCTTGCCCACCGCGTTTCCGCGACATCCCTTTAGGAAGTCGAGGTCGGCGCCGGTGTCGGCACCTTCGACATGCTGCTGGTGCAGCCATGCATAGCCTGAAGTCGGCAGATCATGGTTCGGCTGCCAGGCGGCTAGGCGGCGCGTCATTTCCTCTTCCGAGATGTCGAGATGCAGGCGACGGTTGGGCACATCCACCTCGATGAAGTCACCGTTCCGAACAACCGCGAGCGGTCCGCCGACTGCTGCTTCCGGCGAAGTATGCAGGATGACGGTGCCGTAGGCGGTACCGGACATGCGTGCGTCGGAGATGCGCACCATGTCGAGGATGCCCTTCTTCAGCACTTTCGGGGGAAGGCCCATATTGCCGACCTCGGCCATGCCGGGATAGCCCTTCGGACCACAGTTCTTCATGACCATGACGCAGGTCTCGTCGATGTCGAGATTGTCGTCGTTGATCTTGGCCTTGTAGTCGTCGATGTCCTCGAACACCACGGCCCGGCCGCGGTGCACCAAGAGATGCGGCGAAGCAGCCGACGGCTTCAGCACCGCGCCTTTGGGTGCGAGGTTGCCGCGCAGGACCACGATGCCGCCCGATTGAGTCAGCGCCTTCTCTGCTGGCAGGATGACGTCCTCGTTCCAGTTGACGACGTCCTTGACCTCGTCCCACATGGTTTCGCCGGAAACCGTGAGCGCGTCCTTGTGCAGAAGACCCGCTTCGCCGAGGCGCTTCAGTACGACAGGCAGACCGCCGGCATAGAAGAACTCTTCCATCAGGTACTTGCCCGACGGCATCAGGTTGACGATCGTGGGGACATCGCGGCCGCAGCGGTCCCAGTCATCCAGCGTCAGATCGATGCCGACGCGGCCAGCCATGGCAAGCAGGTGGATGACGGCGTTGGTGGACCCACCAATCGCCGCGTTAGTGCGAATGGCGTTTTCGAAGGCCTGCTTCGTCATGATGTCGGAGGGCTTCAGGTCGTCCTTTACCATCTGGACGATCCGGCGACCGGTGATCTGAGCCATGGCCTTGCGCCGGGAATCCACCCCCGGGATCGCGGCATTGCCCGACAGCGCCATGCCAAGCGCCTCGGCCATGGAGGCCATGGTGGAGGCGGTACCCATGGTGTTGCAGGTGCCCGACGATCGGCTCATCGATGCTTCCGCCTCGAGGAACTCGGCTTGGGTCATCTCGCCGGCCTTGACCATTTCCGAGAATTTCCACAGATGCGTGCCCGAGCCGACCCGCTCACCGCGGAAATAGCCGTTCAGCATCGGCCCGCCGGTGACGACGATCGATGGCAAATCGACGGATGCGGCACCCATCAGCAGCGACGGCGTGGTTTTGTCGCAGCCGACCAGCAGCACGCAGCCGTCCATGGGTTGACCACGGATCGCTTCCTCGACCGCCAGCGCTGCGAGATTGCGGTACATCATCGCCGTCGGACGGAAGGTATTTTCGGATGCCGAGAATACCGGCACTTCCATCGGGAAGCCGCCGGCCTCCCAAACGCCTGCCTTCACCTTCTCGGCAAGCTCGCGGAGGTGGCCGTTGCACGGCGTCATGTCCGACCAGGTGTTGAGGATGCCGATCACCGGGCGCCCGTCGAACAGGTCGTGCGGATAGCCCTGGTTCTTCATCCAGCCGCGATGATAGATGACATCACGGCTCGTGCCGCCATACCATTCCTGCGATCTCAGCTTGCGCGGCCATTCCGCCTTCTTTGTCATGCGTCGTCGTCCTTGATTGAGCTGACCCGGCCCGAGCGCCGGGGCGCTTTGGTCATGCCAGCGTGTAAGCGGTCTTCACCGTGGTGAAGAACTCGTTTGCGTATTTGCCCTGCTCGCGGGAACCGAAGGATGAGCCCTTGCGGCCGCCGAACGGCACGTGGAAATCGACGCCGGCGGTCGGCAGGTTCACCATCACCATGCCGGCTTCGGCATTGCGCTTGAAATGCGTCGCATATTTCAGGCTGGTGGTGGCAATGCCTGCGGACAGGCCGAAGGGCGTGTCGTTGGCGGTGGCCAGCGCCTCGTCGTAATCCTTGACGCGGATCACGGAAACCACGGGTCCGAAGATCTCTTCGCGGCTGATGCGCATCTGGTTGGTGGCTTCGGTGAACATGGCGGGTGCAAGGAAATAGCCGGGTGTATCGCGCTCGATGCGACCGCCGCCGACCAGCTTCGCGCCTTCTTGCTGGCCGATGGCGATGTAATCCTCGTCCTGCTTGAGCTGGCTGGGATCGACGACCGGGCCGACATGCGTGCCGGCTTTCAAGGCATGACCGACAGTGATCGCGCTCATGCGCTCTTCCATCGCCTTGACGAAGCGGTCGTGGACGGCTTCGGTGACAATGACGCGCGAGGACGCGGTGCAGCGCTGACCCGTTGCGAAGAAGCCCGAATTGGCCGCCGCTTCGACTGCGACGGTGAGATCGGCATCATCGAGCACGACGAAGGGGTTCTTGCCGCCCATTTCGAGCTGGAACTTGCGGTTATGCTCGATCGAGGCGAGTGCGACCCGCTTGCCGGTGCCGGTCGAGCCGGTGAAGGTGAGGCCCGCGAGATCCGGGCTGTCGAGCATGACCTGGCCGACGACGGAGCCCTTGCCCATGACGAGGTTGAGCACGCCCTTGGGCAGGCCCGCGCGATGGAGGATATCGACGATCGCCCAGGCGGAACCCGGCACCAGTTCGGCCGGCTTGAAGACGACCGTGTTGCCGTAGCAGAGCGCCGGCGCGATCTTCCAGGCCGGGATAGCGATCGGGAAGTTCCAGGGCGTGATGATGCCGATAACGCCCAGCGGATCACGCGTGATTTCGACGCCGATATTCGGACGTGCCGACGGCACCATCTCGCCGGTCAGGCGCAATGTCTCGCCGGCGAAAAAATCGAAAATCTGCGCGGCGCGGATGACTTCACCAATGCCTTCGGGAAGCGTCTTACCTTCTTCACGCGACAGAAGCGCGCCGAGTTCGTCCTTGCGGGCGAGGATCTCGTCGGAGGTCTTCCTGAGGATCGCGTGGCGCTCGAGAATGCCCGAGCGCGACCAGGCCGGGAAAGCTGCCTTGGCGGCGGCGATCGCGTTCTTCATGTCGTCGGCGGTGCCACGGGCATATTCGCCGACGATTTCATTGGTGTCGGACGGATTGATGTTGGGGATAGCATCACCACCGGTCCATTCGCCGGCGATCAGGTTCTGGTGAAGTGCCATTTGTATCTCCTGGTCAGGATTGAAGGGTGAGAGCCCTTAAAGTGTGCGGACGGTGACGTCTTCTTCGGACGCGATCGCAAGAGGGTTGCGCAACGCCAGGCCGAATTCCGGCACTTCGATCTCAAAGACGTCGCCTGCTTCCGGCTTGATGCCGTCGGCGAAGGAAAGCGTTGCGGTGCCGAACATATGCACATGTATGTCGCCCGGCTGGCGGAACAAGCCATATTTGAAATGATGGTATTCGAGATTGGCGAAGGTATGGCTCATGTTCGCTTCGCCCGACAGGAAGGGCTTTTCGAAGATCACCTTGTCGCCGCGGCGGATGCGCGACGTGCCGCGGATATCCTCGGGCGGCGCGCCGATGCGGATTTCCGGACCGAAGCTCGCCTGGCGCAGTTTGGAATGGGCGAGGTAGAGATAGTTGATACGTTCGGTGACGTGATCGGAGAACTCGTTGGATACGGCAAATCCGACGCGGAACGGCGTGCCATCCTTGGAGATGACGTAGATGCCGGCCATTTCGGGCTCTTCGCCGCCATCGAGCGCGAAGGACGGAGAGGTCAGCGGTTGCTCGCCGGCGATCGCCTGCGTACCGTTGCCCTTGTAGAACCATTCAGGCTGCACGCCCTTTTCGCCGGGCTTGGGCTTGCCGTTCTCAAGCCCCATCCGGAACATCTTCATCGAGTCGGTCAGCGTCTCTTCGGCGGCTTCCGTCGTCTTCTTGTGCATGGAATCGCGCGTCGCAGCCGAGCCCAGATGGGTGAGGCCGGTGCCGGTCAGGTGCACATGCGCCGGATCGGGATGGGTGATCGGCGGCAGGAAGCGGCCCTCGTCGCGCGCCTTGATGAGATCCACGACATCGCCGAGGCCGTGGGCGGCAACGATGTCTGCCAGCGACTTGCCGCTGTCGGCGGCTTCCATGGCCAGCGCATAGACGCTCTCGGCGTTCTTGACGGCATGGGCTTCGCCGCCCTGTTCGCGGACGGCAACAGTGATAACACCGGCATTGTCCCTGATCTGCGAAATCAGCATTTTCTTATTCCTTTCGATGGCAAGCCCGGCCCGAAGACGGAGTAGAAAACCCCGAACTCAACAGTGGGCAGCGTTCCTGAGGTTGGGCGGTTTGGCCGTGTCTTCCTCAGCCTTTTCTCTTGTTGTAGACGTCGAAATAGACGGCGAGCAGCAGAACCAGTCCCTTGACCAGCTGCTGGTAATCGATCGAGAGCCCCATGATCGACATGCCGTTGTTCATGACGCCCATAATGAATGCGCCGATCACCGCGCCGGTGATCTTGCCGACGCCGCCGGATGCCGAGGCGCCGCCGATGAAGCAAGCGGCGATCACGTCAAGCTCGATGCCGACGCCGGCCTTCGGCGTTGCCGAATTAAGGCGCGCCGCGATGATCATGCCGGCGAGCGCCGCGAGCACGCCCATATTGACGAAGGTCAGGAAGGTCAGCCGCTCGGTATTGATGCCGGAGAGCTTGGCCGCCTTCTCATTGCCGCCCATCGCATAGATGCGGCGTCCGATCGTCGAGCGGTTGGTGATGAAAGTGTAAAGCGCGATGAGCACGCCCATGACAACAAGCACGTTGGGCAGGCCGCGATAGGTCGAAAGTTGGAAGCCGAGGAAGACCGCGACGACGCCAATGATCCCCATCTGCAGCATGAAGAACAGAAAAGGCTCGTTCTCGGCGCCGTGCGCGTCGTTGCGGCTGCGGTCGCGGAAGCCATAATAAACGGCAAGACCGACTAGGACCAACACCACGATCAGCGCCAGATAGTTCTTGATCAGGCTGGTCGAGGGATCGGTGAACGACAGGAAATCAGGAATGAATCCGGTCGACAGCATCTGAAAGTCCTTCGGAAATGGGCCGAGAGGACGGTTCGAGAGGACCAAGTAGGTCAGGCCGCGGAAAACCAGCATGCCGGCGAGCGTCACGATGAAGGCCGGGATTTTCTGATACGCGACCCAGTAGCCCTGGGCCGCGCCGGCAAGGCCGCCGATGATCAGACATAGCGGCACGACAATCGAGAAATGCCAGCCGAATCTCACAAGCATAATCGCCGATACGCCGCCGACGAAGGCTGCGATCGAGCCGACAGAGAGGTCGATATGGCCTGAAACAATGATCAGCAACATGCCCAGCGCCATGATGACGATGAAGGAATTCTGCAGGATCAGGTTGGTGATGTTGACCGGCCGGAACAGCACGCCGCCGGTGATGATCTGGAAGAACAGCATGATGACCACGAGCGCGATCAAAAGACCGTATTCGCGTATGTTCTTGCGGAAATATTCTCCGAAGCCCGGCTGTGATTTTTCTGTGGTGGTATCGGAGACCATTAGTGCTTCTCCCCGGAGCGCATGATGGCGCGCATGATTGATTCCTGGCTTGCTTCTTCTTTGGAAAGTTCGGCGACGATGCGGCCTTCGTTCATGACGTAGATGCGGTCGCAGGTGCCGAGCAGTTCCGGCATTTCCGATGATATCATCAGAATGCCTTTTCCTTCAGCGGCAAGCTGGTTGATGATGGTGTAGATTTCATATTTGGCGCCGACATCGATACCACGGGTCGGCTCGTCGAGAATCAACACTTCGGGACTGGTAAACAGCCATTTCGACAGCACCACCTTCTGCTGGTTGCCGCCCGAGAGGTTGACGGCTTCCTGCATGATCGAATGAGACCGGATACGCAATCGGGTGCGATAATCGCTCGCGACCTTTCTCTCGGCGTGCTCGTCGATCACGCCGACATTCGCGACCTTGTTGAGGTTCGCCAGCGTGGTGTTGTGCATGATGTTGTTGATCAGCACGAGGCCGAGCTGCTTGCGATCCTCGGTGACATAGGCGAGACCCGCATCGATGGCGCGCGGAATGGTGCTGACATCGACCGGCTTGCCGTGCATCAGCACCTCGCCAGTGATCTTGTGGCCCCAGGCCCGGCCGAAAATGCTCATCGCGGTCTCGGTGCGACCGGCGCCCATCAGGCCGGCAATGCCGACGACCTCGCCCGCGCGGACGTTGAGGTTCACGTTGTGCAGGAACTGGCGGTCGCGATGGTTCTGGTGGAAGACATTCCAGTTCTTCACTTCGAGCAGCATCTCGCCGATCGGTACGTCACGCGGCGGATAGCGGTCTTCCATGTCGCGGCCGACCATGCCCTTGATGATGCGGTCCTCGCTCACGTCGCCGGTATGGGCATCGAGCGTCTCGACCGTGCCGCCATCGCGCAGAATGGTGATCTGGTCGGCGACCTTGCGGATCTCGTTGAGCTTGTGGGAGATGATGATCGAGGTCATGCCCTGTTTGCGGAACTCCATCAGCAGCTTGAGCAGCGCGTCGGAATCCGTTTCGTTGAGCGATGCGGTCGGTTCGTCAAGGATCAGCAGCCGCACTTTCTTTGAAAGCGCCTTGGCGATTTCCACCAATTGCTGCTTGCCGACGCCGATATCGGTGATCAGCGTCGCGGGCGGTTCCCTAAGGCCGACCTTGGTCAGCAGTTCCTTGGTGCGGGAGAAGGTTTGCGGCCAATCGATGACGCCTTTGGTGGCGATCTCATTGCCGAGAAAGATGTTTTCGGCGATCGACAGCAGTGGCACCAGCGCCAGTTCCTGGTGGATGATGATGATGCCGAGATGCTCGCTATCGGAGATCGTCGAGAAGCGCCGGGCTTCACCGTCATAGATGATCTCGCCCTCGTAGCTGCCTGCGGGATAGACGCCGCTCAGCACCTTCATCAGGGTGGATTTTCCGGCGCCGTTCTCGCCGACCAGGGCGTGAATTTCGCCTTCGCGGACCTTGAAGTTCACATCATCCAGGGCTTTGACACCCGGAAAGGTCTTCGTGATGTTCCGCATTTCTAGAATAATATCAGTCATAACCTGCTGTTCCACCACGGAAGACCCTTGAGGATCCGCCGGGGACTATAGGATTTCACTCTGCAAGTGAGAAGGGGTCCGCAAGGTAGATGCGGACCCCTGACCTGATTGACCCGATCAGTTGTTGATCTGGTCTTCGGTGTAGTATTTGGCGCCGACAAGGATGTCCTTGACGTTGGACTTGTCAGCCGCGACTGGCTTCAGGAGATAGGACGGAACCACCTTGACGCCGTTGTCATAGGTCTTGGTGTCGTTGATCTCGGGTTCCTTGCCGCTCATGATCGCATCGACCATGCCCACGGCGACCTTTGCGAGTTCGCGCGTGTCCTTGAAGACGGTCGAATACTGTTCGTCAGCCATGATCGACTTGACCGAAGGCAGTTCTGCGTCCTGGCCCGTGACGACGGGCATGACCATGTCGCCCGACCCGTAGCCGACGCCCTTGAGGGCCGACAGGATACCGATCGACAGACCGTCATAGGGCGACAGAACGCCGTTGACCTTCGCATCGGTGTAGGTCGAGGACAGGAGGTTCTCCATGCGGGCCTGTGCAACAGCACCATCCCAACGCAGCGTACCGACCTGGTCCATGCCCATCTGGCCCGACTTGACGGCGATATCGCCGGAGTCGATCAGCGGCTGAAGAACGCTCATCGCGCCGTCATAGAAGAAGAACGCGTTGTTGTCGTCCGGCGAACCGCCGAAGAGTTCGACATTGTAGGGCTTCACGCCCGGGAATTTCGCCTTCAGGCCCTCGACGAGCGAAGTCGCCTGGAGCACGCCGACCTGGAAGTTGTCGAAGGTCGCGTAATAATCGACATTGCCGGAATCGCGGATCAGGCGGTCGTAAGCGATGACCTTGACGCCAGCGTCGTGGGCCTTCTGCAGGATATCGGACAGCGTGGTGCCGTCGATCGCGGCGACCACGAGAACCTTGGCACCCTTGGTGACCATGTTCTCGATCTGGGCGAGCTGGTTCGGAATGTCGTCGTCGGCGAACTGGAGGTCAGGCGTGTAGCCGGCATCCTTGAACAGCTTCTCCATGGTTTCGCCGTCGGAAATCCAGCGAGTGGAGGTTTTGGTCGGCATGGAAATGCCGACAGTGCCCTTGTCCGCTGCGAATGCCGGAGCGACAAACGCCGCCACGGACATGGCTGCAGCTGCGAGCAGCGATGTAATGAGTTTCATTAGGTTCTCTCCCTAGGTTGTAGTCAGCGGCGCGGCCCCTGTCCGGCAGCACCGGAGGTCGTCAGGATCATCGATTGCGCACCCCACGCCTTTTCAAAGGTCTATGCGGTTACGATCTCAAACGAGCTAGGTTTTCCTCCCACGCGCCGATCGGCAAACTGCATTCAAATGCCAGCGACTGTCAAATGGAATCTTCAAAAAGTAATACTTTTCAAAAAAATCGTTAATCGGGGAGAGGAAATGCCCCGTCGGCGGGCTTCGGAGCTCGATTCCGGTAGGTAAACTACAATAAATTCGGCCGTAAGCCCCAGAGCCTTCCATTTAACAATAAAAGGCTCTCGGCATGGCCGGGACCAGTTCCGATCGCTATAGCAGGCTCCGCGCGAAAAAAGGTTGCCGATGCCGGTCTTTGGAAAATCACTGTTCGAAACGGTGCTCGATGGGCTCGAACCGGAAGAGCAGGACGAAGAGGAGGTGAGCCCGGCGCGGCGGATGACGGGCCTTGGCGCCACGCTGCTTACCGGAGTGCTCGACAGCGACGGGACGGATCGTGGCGATTTCGCCGATCTCTATTCCGATTTCGGTGAGGGGCTGCCGGTCTTTGCGGCGGACGCGCCGCCTCTACCGCCAGTCTGGCTCGAGCGGCTCTCCAGGGATGAGATCAGTCAGGAGCTCAATCTCACCGCCTGCAAGTCGGAGACCGACCTGAGGGAACGCCGCCGCTCTTTCGCCCGCAACAATCATCCCGATGTCGTTCACCCGGACTATCGTGGCCCCGCCACGATCCGCATGACGATCGCCAACCGTCTGATCGACGACGCGATTTCGAAGCTCAACTAGCTTTGGGCGGCTCGTCTTCTTCCTTTTCTTTCGGGGTCTCCGCTTCGGGTTCCTCTTCATCATCGTCGGCGGGCCGGACGGGTGCCTCGACCTTGGGTGGGGGATTGTAGCTCAGGAAGAGCGCGTAAACACAGTAGAGCGCCGCCGCACCCGAAAGCACCCCCCAGAAGCCGTCGCCGTTGTAAATCTCGATTGCCGCCCAGCAAGCCACGGAGATGCAGATCGCCAGTCGCACGCCGAGCGGACGATAGAAATCCGCATCCGTATCGATGAGATAGAAGGGTTGCTTATTCTTCTTGTCGGTCATCTATCCTCCCGTGGGTGTGACACTTCAGCAAATGACACTTTGCCGCGCGGGGTTCAAGCCACGACGGCGTGAATGAAACACCATAATCAAAAACCATACATTAGAATGAATATTCCAAAAATGTTCGATTGATCCGATTGTTCCGTTTTGCTAGACCAGCCTCAAATCAGATCCTAGGGAGAGCAAGATGACGGTAAGATTTGGCGTTCTGGGTGCGGGTCGCATCGGCAAGGTGCATGCAAAGGCGGTGAGTGCGAACTCCAATGCGAAGCTCGTGGCCGTGGCCGACGCCTTCGCGGATGCCGCCAATGCGCTTTCCGCGCAGTACGGCGCCGAGGTCCGCTCGATCAGCCAGATCGAAGCGGCCAACGATATCGACGCCGTCGTCATCTGCACGCCGACCGATACGCATGCCGATCTCATCGAGCGCTTTTCCCGCGCCGGCAAGGCGATCTTCTGCGAAAAGCCGATCGATCTCGATGCCGAGCGGGTCAGGACCTGCCTCAAGGTGGTCGAGGAGACCGGCGCCAAGCTGATGGTTGGTTTCAACCGCCGCTTCGATCCGCATTTCATGGCCGTGCGCGCAGCAATCGACGCGGGCAAGATCGGCGATGTCGAGATGGTCACCATCACGTCGCGCGACCCGGGCGCGCCGCCGGTCGATTACATCAAGCGCTCCGGCGGCATTTTCCGCGACATGACGATCCATGATTTCGACATGGCGCGCTTCCTGCTCGGCGCAGAGGTCGCGTCGGTGTCGGCCCATGCCGCCGTGCTGGTCGATCCCGAGATCGGCGAGGCTGGCGATTTCGACTCCGTCACGGTAATCCTGGAAACCGCGGCCGGCCAGCAGGCCGTGATCACCAATTCCCGTCGCGCCACCTATGGCTACGACCAGCGCATCGAGGTGCATGGCTCGAAGGGCGCCGTCTCTGCCGAGAACCAGCGTCCGGTGTCGATCGAGATCGCCAATGGCGACGGCTACACCCGCCCGCCGCTGCATGATTTCTTCATGACGCGCTATACCGAAGCCTATGCCAACGAGATCGCATCCTTCATCTCGGCGGTTGAGAAGGGTACTGCGATCAGCCCCTCGGGCACAGATGGCCTTATTGCGCTCCAGCTGGCCGATGCGGCGCTGGAAAGTGCTACGACGGGCAAACGCGTCACGCTATGACACTGTTACACACCACAAAGAACGCCCGGCTGCGCATGGCGGCCGGGCGTTTTGTCTGCGGGAAAGATCAGACGAGCGACTGCCAATAGTCCACGAAGTCCGCCTTTTCGATGCCTTCGAACAGGATTGTGGCACCGTTATCCAGGTGAACCATGGTGTCCGCGCCGCCGCCGGATTTCTTGATCGATTCGATGCCAAGCTGGAGTTCCAGTTGATCAACGACCGGGCCTTCAATGTCGAAGTCCTTGATAGTGTCGTGGCCTTTGTCTTCGGTATAAAAAACAAACCTGTCGGCGCCGCCGCCACCGGCTATTTCGTCGTCGCCGCGACCACCACGGATCGTGTCATTGCCCTTTCCGGCTGAAATCAGGTCGTCGCCGTTCCAGCCTTTGATGAGGTCTATGTTGGCGGATCCGTAGATCTGGTCCTTGCCGCTGAACATGGAGTCGAAAATGCTCCAGGCCCCATCCTGGTCGAGCATCTTGGTCAGTTTTTCGGCATCAAAATGGCCCTTCGATGCCGAAACCATCACCTCGCCGTCACTTCTCTGAAACTTGATTGTTTCGACAGTGCCGGAGGCGAAGAGATCGTCGTTGCCGGTTTGGGCCTTTAGATGGTCGCCTGTTATGATGATTTTGTCGCCGGTCTGGCTGGAGGTGTAGACCGCCTTTGTGTGATTGCTGTTGATCTTGAGATTCAGTTCGCCCTGGTAGATGTAGCCGGCAAAGGGGGTGTCTTCGAATACGATTTTTGCCATTTGAATATCCTTCATGCTATTAATTTGACGCCGGAATGCATCGAAAACCGCTGGCGGTTTACTACCCAATCAAGCTGGGCGGCTCTAGCACCGGCGTTCCGCGCAGCTTGTGCCCTGCGTAACAGCGCTTCGGCGCAGCCCGCCAAGAGGCGCCGAGAAACGGTGTTCTAACGTCCGAGAAAGCGGTCGAACAGCGGCAGTCCAATGACGCCCGAAACGAAGATCATGACATAGACGATGCGCCTGAAGGTCTGTGCCGAGGCCAGGTGGAACACCGAAGAGCCGATCCATGTGCCGGCGATATAGGGCACGAGCATCAGGACCGCGACGCGGAACACGTGCGCCGTCAGCATGCCGTTCAAGGTATAGGTGGCCGCCGAAACAACTGCGGTCAGCGCCAGCAGGGTGAACATGTTGGCGCGCAGCTGGGCGGGCTCCATATCGCGCGCCAGCCAGTAGATCACGATGACGATGCCCGAGAGCGCAGCCATTCCGCCGAGAAAGCCCGAGAGTGCGCCGAGCGCAAAGGCGATTGGCAGTGTCTCTGTCCCACGCCACTTGAAGCCGCTGGTGATCATCGCAAGCGACGCGAATACCACCGCCGAGAGGCACCACCGCATGGTAACCGGATCACCATGGGCGGCGACCCAGCCGCCGAGAGGAATGAAGATCGAGATACCTATTGCGATCGGCATCAGGCCGAGAATGCTGGTCTTGGCGAAATTGCGGATCACCGGCACGCCGGCCACGATGAAATCGAACACCAGCAACGATGCCACGGCGACGCGCGGCCCGAGCGCCGCCGAAGCGATCGGCATGAAGATCAGCCCGGCGCCGAAGCCGGAGAATCCGCGTGCGAGCCCGGCCAGGAAGGCGCCGGTCAGTGCGAGCAGTATCAGCGGTGCCTGTGCTTCACGTATCAAGCTGTCGAGCAAATCTGAAATCTGGCATTCCTCGAATTTTTTCGGACTGGTCGCTATCCCGATAGAAGCCTCGGACGGATGTGGCAAATGACTTTCAGTGATGATTATCCCACACCGATAAATAGCCCCGGGGCAGCCCTGCAGCGCATCCGGGACCGACCGTCATAATTGTTTCTCGGAAACAAACTGGATTTGGCCGAGAAATCGGTTAAACCTCACCCCGATATTCAGGGAGTCGGTTATGGATGAAGACAAGGTGAAACCTGTGCCCGCGAGCGGGGATCTCGACGAGCAGGCGCTGTTCTACCATCGTCATCCCCGGCCGGGCAAACTCGAGGTCATGGCGACCAAGCCGCTCGGCAACCAGCGCGATCTGGCCTTGGCTTATTCGCCCGGCGTTGCGGCACCCTGCCTTGCCATCCGCGACAATCCGGATATGGCCGCCGAATATACGTCGAGAGCCAATCTCGTGGGCGTGGTCTCAAACGGTACCGCCGTGCTGGGTCTCGGCAATATCGGTCCGCTGGCCTCCAAGCCGGTGATGGAAGGCAAGGCGGTCCTGTTCAAGAAATTCGCCGGCATCGATGTGTTCGACATCGAAATCGATGCATTGGGCATCGACGCCATGGTCAGCACGATCTCCGCGCTGGAGCCGACATTCGGCGGCATCAATCTCGAGGATATCAAGGCGCCCGAATGTTTCGAGGTCGAGCGGCAGCTCCGCGAGAAGATGAACATCCCGGTTTTCCACGACGACCAGCACGGCACCGCGATCATCGTGGCCGCCGCGATTCTCAACGGGCTCGAGCTCTCGGGCAAGACGCTCTCCAACGTCAAGATTGTGGCATCGGGCGCGGGGGCAGCGGCGCTTGCCTGCCTCAATCTTCTCGTCGAACTCGGCGCCAAACGCGAGAATATCTGGGTGCACGATCTCGAGGGACTGGTCTATGTGGGCCGGCCCGTGCTGATGGATCCGTGGAAGGATGTCTATGCGCAGCCGAGCGACAAGCGGGTGCTGGCCGATTCCATCGGCGGCGCCGATGTGTTTCTCGGCCTGTCGGCGGCCGGCGTGCTCAAGCCGGAACTCCTGGAGTCGATGGCCGAGAAACCGCTGATCATGGCGCTTGCCAACCCGACTCCCGAGATCATGCCAGAGAAGGCGCGTGCCGTGCGGCCCGATGCCATGATTTGCACCGGCCGGTCTGATTTCCCCAACCAGGTCAACAACGTCCTCTGCTTTCCCTATATCTTCCGGGGGGCGCTCGATTGCGGCGCACGCGAGATCAACGAACAGATGAAGATGGCGGCGGTCAAGGCGATCGCGGCGCTGGCGCGCGAGGAGGTCAACGAAGTGGCCGCCAAGGCGATCGGCGGCGAAACGCCCGTTTTCGGACCTGACTACCTCATCCCATCGCCCTTCGACCAGCGGTTGATCCTCCGCATCGCGCCGGCAGTGGCGCGTGCGGCTGAGGAAAGCGGCGTCGCATCCCGGCCGATCACGGACTATGAGGCTTATTTCGACCGGCTCAACCGCTTCGTCTTCCGCTCTGGCTTCATCATGAAGCCCATTTTCGCTGCTGCCAAGGCGGCAAAGAACAAGCGCGTGATCTTCGCCGAGGGCGAGGACGAGCGCGTGCTGCGCGCAGCCCAGGTGCTCAAGGAAGAGGGTATCGGCCGCGCGGTCCTGATCGGCCGGCCGCAGGTGATCGAGACACGTCTGAAGCGCTACGGGCTCAGGATCCGTCTCGACGAGGATTTCGAGATCGTCAACCCCGAAGCCGATCCGCGCTTTCGGGACTATGCGGATCTCTATTTCTCGCTTGCGGGGCGACAGGGGGTCAATCCGGAAGCGGCACGAACCGTCGTCCGCACCAATGCGACGGTGATCGGCGCACTCGCGGTCAAGCGCGGCGATGCCGATGCCCTGATATGCGGGGTCGAAGGCCAGTACGACCGGCATTTGCGCGATGTCGGCCAAATCATCGGCAAGCGGCCGGGCGTCTGTGCGTTCTCGGGGCTTAGCCTGCTGATTTCACAAAGGGGCGCCATCTTCTTCGCCGATACGTTCGTGACCGACAATCCGACCGCCGCCGAAATTGCGGAGATGACGATGCTTGCTGCCGAGGAGATGCGCCGCTTCGACATCGAACCGAAAGTGGCCTTGCTCGCACATTCGAATTTCGGCTCGCGCGATACCGAAAGCGGCCGGAAGATGCGCGATGCCCTGGCGCTCGTGCGCGAGAGCAAGCCCGGCCTCGAGATCGATGGCGAAATGCAGGGCGGCTCGGCGCTCAATGAAATGCTGCGCAAACGGGCGCTGCCCAATTCGACGCTGACCGGTGAAGCGAACCTGCTGGTGTTTCCCAGCCTCGATGCCGCAAACATCTCGCTCGGCATCGTGCGTTCGATGATGGACGCGCTGCATGTCGGCCCGATCCTGCTGGGTGCCGCCCAGCCCGCACACATCCTGTCGCCGTCGGTCACCTCGCGCGGCGTGGTCAACATGGCGGCGCTGGCAGTGGTGGAGGCGTCGACGGCCGGGTGAGGGGCTAGCGGGTGCGGTCGACTTTGTTGGCTGACTTGAAGTAAGCCACGAACCGTCGGGCAATCGGGACGAAGAATGATTTGCTCAGGTGCCCAATTGGCTCTCTATCTTGGAGATAATACGACTTGCCGACGACATCGATATTGGCCTCGTCAAGTACAATCCAAAGCCTGATGTTGGGATCGAGACCGGCTCTCCGCTTTTCTATCTCGGGTAGTTCCACAGCCAATTGATCCGCGTGCGTGGCTTTGGATGTGATTGGGATGACAATGATGGTTTCGAGGCCATCGACCCTGCCTATACGCAAGGTCACCGCAACCGGTCGATTCTTTCGGCCTTCTGTCTCACCAGACTGTGCTTGCCTGTGCCAGAGATACGGATAGATGAAGACCGTGCCGGTGACGAGCGACTCGAAGGCCATCCGTCTCAATCCTCGCTATTGGCATACTCTTCGACCGCTTTCTCCATTTTCTCAAGCAATTCATCATCGATTGTGTCAAGCGTGAGAACCTGCCGATGGTCTGCGTATTCCATCAGTTGCTCATAGTCTTCCACGTTCATGATGACGAGGCGGGGTTTATCGCGCTGCGTGATGGTCACAGGCTGGCGCATGGCCTCGGCGATGATATCGCCCGATCGGCGGGACAGATCGCTCGTGGTGAAAACGGCTTTTGCCATAGGAGATCTCCATTTTTGCTGTAATATACAGCATTACTGGAAATCCTGCAACAATCCCTATTGTTCCACGCTCACCGTCACGGCAATCATCTCCGGCGAGGTGCCGACAATCATGCCCGAGACCGGCGCTGTATCGGCGTAATCGAGGCCCGTCGCGATGCGCACGTAGCGCTCGTCGGGGCAGACGAGGTTGGCGGGGTCGAACCCCACCCAGCCGAGCCCTGGAACATGGGCTTCGGCCCATGCATGGCTTGCGGCATCCATCGCGCTTTCGTCGAGCATGTAGCCCGAGACATAGCGTGCGGGCAGGCCCATCAGCCGTGCGGCCGTAATGAATATGTGGGCGTGATCCTGGCAGACGCCAGCCTTGAGTTCGAGCGCCTGTTCGGCAGTCGTTTCGGGGCCGGTCAGGTCCTTCTTGTACTCCACCGCCTCGGTGATGGCCTCCATGAGTGCGTGCATCCTGGCGAGTTCGCCGTCGCCATCGATCGACTTGGCCAGTTCCCGGATGAGCCTGCCCGGCTTGGTCAGTGCGGTCTCGCGCCGGAACAGCCAGAGCGGCACATAGCCGACATGCGGGCCGAAAACGCCGTTGCGCTCTTCGGTCGAGACCTCCCCCATCGCCATGATGCTGATGGACGAGGCGCCGTCATTGATGCTGACGAGTTCTACGCGATTGCCGAAATGGTCGCGGTACACGGCTTCGCGGCCGGCACCGGTCACCGATGTCTGCCAGTTCAGCACATGCTGGCCGGGACCATCCTGTGGCGTCAGCCTCAGGCGTTGCAACGCGAATTCGACGGGCTCAGGATAGGTATATTCCGTCATGTGGCTGATCTTCAGGCGCATGTCTGTCTCAATTTGTTTGTATCATTTGTAAAAGCGATAGCCCTCGTTGATCTCGGTGGCGAGTTTATCGTTCGACAGGATGAAATCCTCGAGGAATTCATGCAGCCCGGTTTCCATGATCTGGTCGATGGAGGCGGTGAGCAGCATGTTGCGGGTTTTCGCGGCTGTTTCATGCGCCGCCACCTGTCCCTTATAGTCGCGCGCCAGATGGGCGAGATTGCTGTTGATCGCCTCGTAGCAGAAGGCGAGCGATCTCGGCATGCGGCGGTTGAGGATCAGGAAGTGGGCGATGTTAGCCGGCTTGTACTCGGACTCATAGACCCATGAATAGGATTTGTGCGCCGACACGGAGCGCAGGATTGACTGCCAGTGGAAATTATCGATCGAACCGCCGACATGCATCAGCGACGGCAGCAGCACATAATATTTGACGTCGAGGATGCGAGCCGTGTTGTCGGCGCGCTCGACATAGGAGCCGAGCATCGCAAAATTATGTATTTCGTCGCGCAACTGGGTGCCGGAGAACATGCCGCGCATCAGCGCGATGCGCCGCTTGATGACATCAATCACGTCGGGCAGATTCGAATGCGCCACCTTCCTTGAGAGAAGCTGATTGAGCTGAAGCCAGCTCTCATTGATGCTTTCCCAGGTCTCGCGGGTCAGCGCCGTGCGCACCATACGGGCATTGTTGCGCCCATTTTCCATGCAATTGATCACGGAAGACGGGTTGGTCTTGTCGCGCAGCAGGAAATTGATTGCGTCGGCGCCCAGCACCCGATCGGATTTCTCGCCATAGACCTCGCGCACGCCAGCGCTTTCCAGCACGCCGCCCCAGTCGTCCTCGGCATTGGCCTGGCGGATCAGGGACATGCGGAACCCGGCATCAATGAGCCGGCCGACATTTTCAGCACGCTCGAGATAGCGCGACATCCAGAATAGTCCGTTTGCTGTTCTTCCGAGCATGATCAGTCCTCCAGCACCCAGGTGTCCTTGGTGCCGCCTCCCTGGCTGGAATTGACGACCAGCGACCCCTCCTTCAGCGCCACGCGGGTCAGACCGCCCGGAATGATATGCACCTTGTCGGACACCAGGACGTAGGGACGAAGGTCGACATGCCGGGGCGCGATGCCCTTCTTGACCATGATCGGAACGGTGGAAAGCGCCAGCGTCGGCTGGGCGATGTAGTTGCCGGGCTTGGCGCGCAGCTTCTCGGCGAATGCGGCGATTTCCTTCTTGCTCGCCGTTGGGCCGACCAGCATGCCATAGCCGCCGGAACCATGCACTTCCTTGATGACGAGGTCGGCGAGATTGTCGAGCACATAATTGAGGCTGTCGGCCTCCGAACAGCGCCAAGTCGGCACGTTTTCCAGGATCGCCTTGCGGCCCATGTAGAATTCGACGATCTCCGGCATGTAGGAATAAATCGCCTTGTCGTCCGATATGCCGGTGCCGGGCGCGTTGGCTATTGTGACATTGCCGGCGCGATAGACATCCATGATGCCGGCGACGCCCAATGCCGAATCCGGCCGGAAGGTGAGGGGATCGAGGTAGTCGTCGTCGACGCGGCGATAGATCACGTCGACCGGCTCATAGCCGAGTGTCGTGCGCATGCAGACCTTGCCGTTGATGACGCGAAGGTCCGAGCCTTCCACCAATTCCGCACCCATCTGGTCGGCGAGGAAGGCATGCTCGTAGAAGGCGGAGTTGAAGATGCCGGGCGTGAGAACGGCCACCCGCGGCTTGCCCTTGCAGCCCGGAGGCGCAAGCGCGTCGAGGCTCTGGCGAAGCTTGGTCGGATAGTCCTCGACGGGACGCACCCGCACTTTCTGGAAGAGTTCCGGAAACATCTGCATCATGGTTTCGCGGTCTTCCAGCATGTAGGAAACGCCGGATGGCGTCCGGGCATTGTCCTCCAGCACATAGAACTGGTCTTCGCCGGTGCGCACGATGTCGGTGCCGATAATGTGGGTATAGACGCCGCCCGGCGGCTTCATGCCGATCATCTCGGGCAGGAAGGCCACGTTCCTTTCGATCAGTTCGCGAGGAACACGGCCGGCGCGGATGATCTCCTGCTTGTGATAGATGTCCTCGAGGAAAGCATTGAGCGCGAGCACCCGCTGCTCGATGCCGAGCGCCAGCTTGCGCCATTCGGAACCTGATATGATGCGGGGGATAAGGTCGAAGGGGATGATCTTTTCCGAGGCGTCTTCATGGCCGTAGACGGCGAAGGTGATACCGGTCTTCCGGAAAATACCTTCGGCATCCTGGGCTTTTGCCTGCAAATGCCCCGGATCCTGCGCTTGAAACCATTCGAAATATTTCTTGTAGGGCTCGCGCGGACTCCCATCCGCGCAGATCATTTCGTCGAAGGCCAAATTGTCGTTCCCCATTTTTATGCAGGCATTTGAAACCAATGTTCTTTGCAATGCAAGAACCATGCTTACCTGGGGAATGCGATTTTTGCTGCGTCGATATGCCTTACGGATGTCGATGCATCGTTATTGAGGCAGTGCGTCTGCTGCATATTGCGCGGCAAACTCTTCCGACGGCGGGATCGGCTTGATGACATCGATCATTACGCCATTCGGGTCTGCGATGATGAAATGACGCTGGCCGAAGTCCTCGTCGCGCAACGTTCTCAGGACAGGAATGCCCGCCGCCGTGACTTTCGCATAGACGGCATCCGGATCCTCGACCTCGAAATTGATGATCATGCCGGAGGCGGGCTTCCGGCTGCCTTCCGGAACGGTCTCATGGTTCGCGGTGACGAAAGCGAGATTGACGCTGGGATGATCGGCGTGTTGCAGATGCACATACCAATCACTCGAAAACAGCGGTTTGAAGCCGAAATGGGCCTGGTAGAATGTGGCTGTCGCGCCAATATCCTCGACCAGCAGAACGGGATAGTAACCGGTGATTTTCATGGCTTGTCTCCTCGACTGAATTTACATACAATCTGCATGTAAATATGACTTAACATACAGGCTGAATGTATGCAAGAGAAAAAAGAACGGCGAAGCAATGCCGATCGCACCCAATCGATGCGTGATGGATTGATCGCTTCCGCCAGGGATTTGTTCATCGAGAACGGCTATGCAGAGACCTCGACGCCAGAGATCGTGGCGCGGGCGAATGTCACGCGTGGCGCGCTTTACCATCACTTCGAAGACAAGGCCTCGCTGTTCCGGGCCGTCATCAGGGCGGAATCGGAGCGTGTCGCGGAGGAGATCAATCTGGCGACAAAGGACTGTACCGATGCCGCCGAGGCACTGAATACCGGCACGGACGCCTATCTGGAGGCGATGACCGTGCCGGGGCGAACCAGGCTCTTACTCATAGACGGTCCTTCAGCACTCGGGCGCGAGGCGATGGATGCGATCGACCGTGAGACCTCGGGCGGCACGATGGTGGTCGGACTGACGGCGGCATTAGGGCGTTCCCCCGATGCCGCAATCCGGGCGCATGCCAGTCTGCTATCGGCGGCATTCGATCGGGCAGCGCTCGATATCAATGCCGGTGGCGATGCTTCGCGTTATCGGGCGGTTCTCAAACGGATGCTGGCGGAAGCCGTTGAAGCGAATCGCGCCTGACAAGTCTTTGCAGTTGGCAACCGTCGGCTGCCTGCGCTATCTAGTCTTCCGCGAGAAAGCCGCCATTAATCTGCAAACCTGGTGATCCTGCTCGTCTGTCGCCGCGTAAATGAGGCATGAATGCAGGTAGCGACATCCTTCGCGGTTCCGGTGGACGGCAATCAAAGCCGCGAGCGTCCTATATGACACTTGCCGGTGACCGCGAAATGATGCCCTCACCGGATGAACTCGCCGGCCTTCTCACGCGTGTGGCGCAGCATGAAGATAAACAGGCATTCGCGGCCATCTTCCGTTTCTATGCCCCGAGGCTCAAGTCGTTCCTGATCAGGCAGGGCTATGCGGAGAACGAGTGTGAAGATCTCGTCCAGGAGACGATGGTCAATATCTGGCGCAAGGCAGCCAGTTTCGATCCCGTAAAAGCAGGCGTATCGACCTGGATTTTCACGATCGCCCGCAATCTCGGCATCGATCGCCGCCGCCGGGATGGGCGGGGCGGAAGCCGGCGGGACCTGGAGACGTTCGAAGAGGTCGATCCTGATCCAACTGCCGAAGCGATGTTAATCACACGCCAGAGCGAGGTGAAGGTCAGGCAGGCGCTGACGCTGCTGCCGGCCGAGCAGGCCGCCGTCATCCGCATGTCGTTCTTCGCCGAAAACCCCCAGGCGGAAATCGCCAAGATGCTGGGAATTCCGCTCGGCACGGTGAAATCACGCGTAAGGCTTGCTCTGCAGCGCCTGCGCCAGACCATGGAAGACACTTGATGAAGACCGTGCACCAGACCAGCGAGGACCTGCTGCTGCGCTATGCGGCCGGCCAGCTGCGTCCGGCCCCGGCACTGGTGGTGGCCAGCCATGTCGCCATGTCCCGGTCGAGCCGGGCGATTCTGGGACAGTTCGAAAATGTCGGCGGCGTCTTGATCGACGAGCAGCCGCTGGCAGAGCTTTCCGCCGATCTCTTCGAGCGGACCCTTGCCGGAATCGACCAGGCCGCGCCGTCGGAACCCTCGGCACAACCACACGATCACGATGCGCTCGCAATGGGGATCGCGCTTCCCGAGCCGCTCGCAAGGCGAAAGATCGGTCCGTGGAAATGGCTGGGTCCGGGCGTGCGCTTCGCGAGGATCGAGATGCCCGAGGATCCTGACCACAATCTCGTGCTGTTACGCGTTCCTGCGGGCCGGGCGCTGCCGGAGCACAGCCATTCCGGCGACGAGATCACTCTTGTCCTCAAGGGCTCGTTCCATGACGAAGCGGGCCGCTACTTGCCCGGCGATCTCATCGGTGAAGACGAAGAAACCGACCACACGCCTATCGTAGATGAAGACGGCGAATGCATATGTCTTGTGTCCCTTGAGGGATCGATGCGGATCAAGAGCTGGCTCGGCAGGCTCGTCCAGCCCTTCATCGGACTCTGAACACCTGACCAATTTAGTGGTGCGGAAGTCGCGAATGCGCTTTGACCTTGCCGGGTCGCTGCGTTAGTTCTGGCGCACCTTACGCGCTGCCAGCGCCGCCTGATTCCCGTTTTCCCGGAGTTTTCATTGTCTCTCGAGCGCATCGCGCCAGCCTTGTTCGTGCTTTTATGGTCGTCCGGCTGGATCGCGCCGGCTCTGGCTGCCTCGCATTCCAGCGCCGAACTGTTCCTTTCCGTGCGCTTCGCCGGAGCGGCAATTGCCTTTGGCGTGCTCAGCCTCGCGCTCAGAGCGCCCTGGCCGCGCGATCCGCGCGCGATCGTTCACGCTGTTGTCTCCGGTCTGCTGATGCACGGCGTCTATCTCGGCGGAGTCTGGTGGGCGATCTTCCACGGCGTGCCGGCGTCGGTCTCCGGTGTGATCGCGGCGCTGCAGCCTTTGATGACGGCGGCGCTAGCGCCGATCATCGTGCGCGAGAAACTCTCCGTCGCGCAGATCGCCGGTCTTCTGCTCGGCTTTGCCGGCATCGTCATTTGCCTCATTCCCACATTCGAGGGAATCAGCGGCGATCTCTTTGCCAAGACTGCCTTTCCGGTCGCCGTCAATGTGGTGGCGATGAGCGGCGTTGTGCTGGGAACACTTTATCAGAAGCGCTTCGTGACGTCGGGCGACATGCGGACAACCGCCGTCTGGCAATATGTCGGCGCATTGTGCATCGTCGTGCCGGCCGCCCTACTTGGCGAGCCGCCGCGCTTCGATTTCAGCCTGCCCCTCATCCTCGTGCTCTTGTGGTCGGTGTTCGTGCTGTCGATGGGCGCTGTCGCCCTGCTGCTCTATCTGATCGGGCGAGGCCAGGTGTCGCGCGCGGCGTCGCTCATCTACCTCATGCCGCCCGCCGTGGCGATCGAGTCCTTCATTTTCCTGGGCGAGCCCTTGGGGCCGACCATGATCATCGGCACTGTTGTCGTCGTGTTCGGAGTCTGGCTCGCCGGGCGCAAGCCTCAAAGTGCGTCGTAGAGCAAGGTCGTCCTGATCGGCAGATGGTCGGACGCGATACGCGACAGCGGCGTTTCATGGGCGATGACGGCGGAAATCAATCCCGGCTGGTTGGGAATGATCCGGTCGAGCGCCAGGAAGGGCAGGCGAGATGGGAAACTCGCCGCCGACGGCTGCAATGGACCGAATGCCGGGCTGAAACTGTTGAGCGCCGATTTCACCCCGATGCGCCATTCATTGAGATCGCCGAGCACCAGCGTCGGTCGCTGCCGGTCGCGCCGCATGAGATCGACGATGGCGCGCGCCTGCTGTTCCCGCGATCGCCGCAGCAGGCCGAAATGCGCCGCGATGATGCGAACGCCGTGTTGCTCGTCCAGATCCAGTTCGGCGATCAACGCGCCGCGTGGCTCCAGCCCCGGCAATGTCAGTTCATGAACATGGCTGACCAGTCCCTTGCGGTAGAGCACGATATTGCCGTGCCAGCCATGAGCGGCGGACGGCTTCGTCAGCGGTACCGGCACGAGCCCGTATTCACGCTCCAGTCGGTCAAGGTTGAGCAGTCCCTTGCGCTCGCCGAACCTCGTATCGACTTCCTGCAGTGCGATGATGTCTGGATTGATCTCACCGATGACATCGACGATGCGGCCAGGATCGCGCTTGCCATCCGTGCCGACGCATTTGTGGATGTTGTAGGATGCTACGACCAGAGCACCATCGGGCACCTCGGACTGCTCGTATTGCTGCCTGCCCCTGCTTCTGATGGCGTGGATCGCCGATAGGATCATGTGTCCAGCAACCTCATTCGAATTCAGGTCTAACGCATCAGATCACAGATAAGGCGAACCGAGCCAGAGAATTTTTTCCATCAGGCGCAGGAGGAAGGGGCGTTTGCGCAGGCCGTGCAGCGTCACTTCCGTCACATCGCGCATGGCCCTGTCGATCCGGTCTCCAACCATGGAGGCGAAGCCTGAATCGAGCACTTCGAGATCGACCTCGAAATTGAGACGCAACGAACGCGGATCGAGATTGGACGAACCGACATAGGACCATTGGCCGTCGATGGTCATCAGCTTGGAGTGATCGAAGGCGCCATTGACACGCCAGACGTGACAACCACCCTTCAGCACCTGGTCGAGCTGCGCGGTCATCGCATAGTCGACGAGCTTGAGATTGTTCTGCGAGGGCAACAGGATATCGATCTCGACCCCGCGGCGGGCAGCCGTCACCATGGCGCTGATCAGTTCGCGGTCGGGCAGGAAATAGGGCGACATGATGCGGATCGTCTTCTGTGCCACCGAAAAGGCGCCGATCAGCATCTTGTGGTTCGTCTCGATGCTGCCATCCGGGCCGGACGAGACGACGCGGGCGAAGATCGGATCGGTGGAGGAGACGGCCCCGTGTGGGTCGGACGATGCCGCGAGCTTCTCACCCGAGGCGAAATGCCAGTCCTCCGCAGCGACTGCGAAGAGGTCGCCGACGACAGGCCCGGTGACGCGGAAATGCGTATCCAGGCTGCGCCTCTCGCCATGGAATTCCCGCGTGAAGGCCTCACGGATGTTCATGCCGCCGGTGAACGCGACTTCATCGTCGATGACAATGATCTTCCGGTGCGTGCGCAGATTGGCATAGGGCAGGCGCAGGCCGGTAATAACCTTGCCATTGAAGGTAAAGGTGTTGACCCCGCCGGCGCGCAGGTGATGCACGATGCTCGGCACGGAATAGCGGGCACCGACGGAATCGATCAGGACACGCACGGCGACGCCTCGCGCCTGAGCTGCGATCAGCAGATCCGCGATGCGCATGCCGGTGCGGTCGCGATCGAAAATATAGGTTTCCAAAAGGATGCTATGCCGAGCCTTCTCGATCGCGTCGCAAATTTCCCGGTAGGCCTCATCTCCATTCTCCAGCATCTGGATGCTATTGCCTGATGTGAGCGGGAAGCGGGTGACCGTATCCCCTAGCGTCTTCATCGGCAGGAACTGCGTCGAGAAACAATCGGCGATCGCCTGGCGCGGCACGGCGGGGCCGTAGAATTCGCGCCACAGCGCATGCCGCGCCGAACGCCGCGTGGCCAGCGCCGTATGCCGGATGCGATTGATGCCGGCGACGAAATAGACGATCGCTCCCAGGAGCGGCGACAACAGGATCACACCGACCCAGCCGGTGGCCGCGCGCACGTCCTCCTTGTTCAGGGCAGCATGTACGATCGCCGCAGCACCCGTCACGATGGAAAGCGCTGCGAATACTTGCGGCCAGTGAGCCCAGAAGAATGCGATCATGCGGTAAATGCCATGCGGTGAATCCTCGTCCCTTGAAACGAAAATCGGCTCTAACTCTGCTATTTGCAAGGCCCGATCGTGGCCATCCGATTGAGGTGAGGAGCCGCCGATGCACAAAAAATGGGGCGACCGATCGGCCGCCCCACTTTTATATCATGTCTCTTGCGTATCAGCCGCGGCGGTTGCCGCCCGACTGGGCGCGGCGTTCGCCGCCCTGGCCGCCGCCATTGTTGTTGCGGTTGCCGCCGCCGCCATGGAAGCGCTTCTTGCCACTGGCGGGCTTGGCATGGTTGCGGTTCTCAGGTGCCGCAGCCGGAGCGCGCTCGCCGCCATTGGCGGAGATGTTGCGGTCATCGGCGAAGCCTGCATGACGTGCCGGCGAATGGCGGTTCTGGGCCGGCTTGGGCGCCTGGGCCGGACGAGGGCCACGGCCTTCTCCATTGCCTTCGCGAACGGGGCGCTGCTCGGTGCGTGCCGGGCGTTCGCCGCGCTCGTTGCGGGTATCGCCGGGATAGCGTCCATCGCGGTTGCCGTCGCGACGGCCTTCGCCGCCACGATTGCCGCGATGCTCACCACTGTTCTCGCGAACCGGGCGGAATTCGCCGCCATTCAGTTCCTCGACTTCGGAGAAAGCCGATTGCGGACGCGGGCTGCGATCGCTACGAGCGGGACGTTCGCCGCGCGGCTCGCGGTTTTCGCGCGGCGCCCTCGGCTGTTCGTGACCGGTCGGACGACGGCCGCGATGGCTTTCGCCGCCGCCGGCCTTCTTCTTGCCCTGGTATTCGGGGCGCTCTCCGCCGGCGACGGGAATTGCCGTGCCGAGCAGCTTCTCGATATCATAGAGCATCTTGACGTCTTCCGGACCGCAGAACGCGATGGCGATGCCTTCGCGGCCTGCACGCGCCGTGCGGCCGATGCGGTGGACATAGGATTCCGCTACCGTCGGCAGGTCGAAGTTGAAAACGTGGCTGACGCCGGGGACGTCGATGCCGCGGGCTGCGACGTCGGTCGCGACAAGCACCCGGACTTCGCCGTCGCGGAAGCCCTTCAGCGCACGGTCGCGCTGGCCCTGGCTCTTGTTGCCGTGGATGGAGGAGGCCTTGAAGCCCGAGTGAGCAAGGTGCGTCATCAGCTTTTCGGCGCCATGCTTGGTCTTTGCGAAGACCAGCGACAGGCTGTCCGGATTGGCGCGCAGCAGTTCCTTGAGGAGTTGGGCCTTGTGATCGCGGCCGAGCACGAAGTGAACCTGCTGTTCGACCTTGTCGGCGGCCTTGCCGGGAGGGGTTACGGAAACCTCGACCGGGCTTTCCATGTAGTTCTCGGCAATGTCGGCAATCGCGGCCGGCATGGTGGCGGAGAACAGCATGGTCTGACGGCGCTTCGGCACCATCTTCACGATCTTCTTGAGGTCGTGGATGAAGCCGAGATCGAGCATCTGGTCGGCTTCGTCGAGCACCAGCACGCGGGTCGCGGTCAGCGTCAGCGCGCGGCGGTCGCAAAGGTCGAGCAGGCGGCCCGGGGTGGCGACGAGGATATCGACGCCACGGCCGACAATCTGCATCTGCTTGCTGATCGACTGGCCACCGACCACCGAAGTGATCTTGAGCGGGGTCTTGCGGGTGAACATGTTGAGGCTGTCGCAGATCTGGTTCACCAGTTCGCGGGTGGGGGCGAGGATCAGGGCGCGGGCCGATTTCGGCTCGGCGCGGAGGCCTTCCTTCAGCAGCATTTCGATGATCGGCAGGCCGAAAGCAAGTGTCTTGCCGGTGCCGGTCTGGGCGAGGCCAACGAGGTCGCGGCCGAGGAGGAGATGCGGGATTGCCTGCGCCTGGATCGGCGTGGCGACGGTGAAGTTGTTGGCTTCGAGTGTGGGCAAAGTATGCTTGGAGAGTCCGAGCGTATCAAAGCTGGTCAATTTATGTATGCCTTTCGGGGTACCAAACGGCTAGGCCGGAGAGCACGATTGCTTTCCGGTTCGTCTGGCCCAAGAACCCCGCGTGATTTGGGAACTTGCTAGTTTCTGGATTATGCTTTCCGGCGCATTCGACCCTCGGCGAGGGCACTCAACTAGACCGCGCTTCACCTGTTACTTGCGATCTGTGGAGATCGCCCGGGCAGCTCACGCGGCGCCCTTGAGGGGAAAGCTGGTGCTCATGTCGTTCATTTGAGCCGGAAAGTCAAGATGTTACTTTCGCATACGCGAAATGCGCTACCAGAGGTTCTTCGGTTGATCAGACAGGGCGCTTCTGTCCTTTAGGTCCGTTGGGCATACGAAATGACCTTCTTAGTGCTTCGGCAAATCGCACAAACATCTATCTGTCTATTAAACCCTAACGCACTTGCTAGCTCGCGGGTCTTGTGGTTCGCGTGTTGCCTGAGTGTCAGGTTGAGACCGTCGGCTATGCAGTCGTCACAGACTTGTCGCGGTGAGCGATCCTTTATGAAATCTCGAACATCGTCTAAAACAGCCACATAAGGCTCCTGCTGCTTCCGCTAAGCATATGCGAAATCAGTTAAATTTCAAGCCAAGACACTACCCAGTAGTCGGCAACTTCCCTCAGAAATCCGTCGCCACACCGCCTTCTTCCTTGCGCTTGGCGACGAAGGCGTCGAGCTCCTCTTCGATCGCGGGGTCGAGCGGCGGGCGCTCGTAATGGCTGAGCGTTTCCTTGTAGATCTTGTTGGCGCGTTCGAAGGCGGTCGGGCTTCCGGCTTCGACCCAGGTCTCGTTGTTGCGCCAGTCGGAGATCAGCGGCGAATAGAAGGCGGTCTCGTAGCGGGCGAGCGTATGCGGCGTGCCGAAGAAATGACCGCCGGGGCCGACATCGCGGATGGCGTCGAGCGCGAGAGCGTCTTCCGAAACGTCGAGGGGCTTGAGAAACTCGGCGACCATCTGGAGTAGATCGACGTCGAGGATGAACTTCTCGAAGGATGCCGTCAGCCCGCCTTCGGTCCAGCCGGCCGAATGCATGACGAAATTGCCGCCGCCCTCGATCACGCCCCAGAGCGAGAAGACAGATTCATAGGCCGCCTGGGCGTCGATCGTATTGGCGGCATTGGTGTTGGAGGTGCGGTACGGGAAACCGTAGCGGCGCGCCAATTGTCCGCCTGCGATCACGGCCTTCATATATTCGGGCGTTCCGAAAGCCGGTGCGCCAGTCTTCATGTCGACATTGGAGGTGAAGCCGCCATAGCCGGCCGGTGCACCGCGTCGCACCATCTGGGTGAAGGCAATACCGCACAGCGCTTCGGCATTCTGTTGCACCAGCGCGCCCGCGACCGTCACCGGCGCCATGGCGCCGGCCAGCGTGAACGGCGTGAGGATGACGGCCTGGTTGCGCGACGACATTTCGATGATGCCCTGAAGCATCGGTCCATCGAGACGTAGCGGCGAGGAGGAGTTGATGATGGTGAAGAGCGAGCACTCGCGTTCCAGCTGCTCGTGGGATATGCCACGACCAATGCGGGCCATCTCGATCGCGTCGGTATTGCGCTGCTGGCCAAGCGAATAGGCATGGAACGGCTTGTCGGTCAGCTTGATGAGATCGGAAATGCAGTCGAGATGGCGTACCGAAGCATGGATATCGACAGGCTCCACCGGATAGCCGCCGGTGGCATGGATGATATCGTAGGACTGGGCGAGGCGCAGGAAATCGCGATAATCCTTCTGGTTGCCGGTGCGACGGCCGCCCTGCAGGTCTGAGCAGAATGGCGCGGAAGCGACCTGAGCGAAGACCAGGTTGTTGCCGCCCATCTCGACGCTCCGCATGGGATTGCGGGAATGCAGCGTGAATTGCTTAGGCACCGAAGCGATCATCTCGAGGATGAGGCCGCGTTCGAAACGAACCCTGTCGCTGCCCGGCGTCACCTGCGCACCTGCTGCCTTCATGCGCTCGCGCGCCTCAGGCAGCATGATATCCATGCCGATTTCCTCCAGCACGGTGAGCGACGCGTTGTGGATCGCCTCGATCTGGTCGGCGGAAAGCAGCTCGGTATGGCGGCGGGTGTTGGTCAGGTTGAGATAGGAAGAGCCACTGGCCTTGCGGACACGATCACCGCCTCGGCCGCCCGGGCGCCTGCGCCGCGTGCCGTCGCCGGCATTTTCCTCGTGAATGATTGCAGCCTGGGTGCCCTCGACGCTCATCTGATGCCTGTCTGATTGGAATGGATTTGTATATACATAATCATAGCAAATCGGGCCGGGGAAAGCACCTGCCAAAACGACAATTTGCACAATCAGGTGACGCTGGGAGAAAAGGCTTTGTTCTCTGCGCGGCGAAGTCGGTTTTGGCAAAGTTTACCCGTTATGGTTAACCAAATGTTCAAGCCCCGAATGCTAATGCTCTGAGGCTCGGGGATCCGAGTGATCGGGGTTATCAGTTGATTTATTACCGGGATCCATTGCTGGACACGATCTGCGACCGAATCTCGGATTTGGACCGCCCGGCCTATGTGAAGAACAGCGAACTCGTCTTCGTCGCGGCCAACCAGGCGCTGGCACAGCTCTTTAACCTCGATGTGAGCGATCTCGTCGGCACGGGCCGGGGCGAGTATTCCGAGGTCGAGGCACTGATCGACCTTGACGACAAGGAGCGCAACTGCATCGTCTTCGGCGAAGACCAGCGGGCTCTGCATTCCGACCCGTTCGGCAGGGGCCGGTTCATCGTCGAGATGGAACGCTTCACACTCGCCGATGGCCAGAGTTTCCTCTATTGCGTGTTCAACCCGCAGGCGTCGATCACGATGCCCGGCGACGGCGACATGCCGGCGCCGGTGAAGCTGCGAACCGTACCGCCGCCGACGACGACAGCGAAGGGTGAACTGACGGGCGAACTCGCCGAATATATCATCGACAGCCTGGTGGCCGGCATCTGCATTTATGATCAGGACGACCGGCTGGTCTATGTCAATCAGAAGCTCCAGGATTTGTACGTACCGCTGATCGGCGAACTGAGGCTAGGGGCCCAATTGCGGGACATACTCGCGCTGCTGGCCGACGACAATATCCGCAAGCGCCCCGACGACCCGGAACTCAACGCCCATACCCGCGAGCAGTGGATAGAGCAAAGGATCGCGCTGCAGCGCATGCCCGACAGCATGGACCTGATGCCGCTCTCGAATGGCAAATGGCTGCAATGCGTCAACCGGCGGCTGCCGAACGGCACATTCATCGGCCTGAGGGTCGATGTGACCGAGATGAAGGATCAGGAGCGACTGCTCAAGACCCATATCGAGGAGGTCGGCCTCTATCGCGAATTGCTAAACCGGCTGCCCGTCGCGGCCTTCGCGCGCGGGCCGGACCAGCGGCTTCATTTCGTCAATCAGGCCTATGCCGATCTCTTCGGGCGCAGCTATGAGGAACTGGTGGGCAGCGACGAATTCGCACTTCTCGGCGATGATGCCCAGCGGGTCTGGGAAGCCAACCGCAATACCCTTGTGAACGGCGTCGAGTATGAAGAGGAAGAAGAGACCCCGGTCGCGGGTGGGCGCATAGCCTCCACCATCGTCAAGACAGGCCGCCTGATCAGTGCAAACAACAAGCCCTATGTGGTGGGCACGGTGGTCGATATCTCCACGATCCGCCAGCGCGAGATCCTGTTGCAGCAGGCCAACGAGCGGGCCGAGTTGATCACGCGGGATCTTGAGAACATCGTTTCATCGATCGATGTCGGACTGATCGTGCTCGACAGGAACCTGAACATCCAGTTGATGAACCAGGCTTACAAGTCCAAGATCTGGGGCTCGGCAGGGCAGGAGGCCTGGGAAGGCGACGTCGTCGGCCGGCCGTTCCGCGATCTCGTCGTCAACATGTTCGAGACGGGGCAGCAACCGGAAGGCGAGGAAGTCGAGAGTTACTACAGCAAGCGCGTGGATGAAATACGCGGCGGTCCGCACTATCGCGAACGGGCTTTCGACGACGGCAATGTCATTCTCTACTCGGGCGTTCCTCTGACCGACGGCAAGTTCCTGCTCTGCTATGTCGATCTCACCGAACTCCGCGCGCGGGATCGTGAGGTGATCGCGGCGCATGAGGAGGCCGACCGCGCCTACAAGCTCGTGCTGAGCGCGACCGATACGATGCCCGAGGGCCTCATGGTGCTGGAAGGCGACAAGATCGTACTGACCAATCGGAGCCTTGCGCAATTGCTCAATGTGTCGGAGGAGATGGTTGAGCCCGGCCAGACATGGGAGGCGTGCTATCGGGCGACGCTGAGGCAAAACCGGGGTTACGACCCTTCAATGGAAGACGAGAATGCCGCGCGCTTCCGCGAGGCAGTGATCGGCCGCAAGAACCCGTCATACGATTTTCCGCTCAATGATGGTCGCTGGATCCATCTCGAAATGCGCGCCAAGGACAATGGCCAGACGGTCATTATCTGCAGCGACGAAACCAAGGTCGTTCAACGCGAGTCCGAACTCAAGCGCCTGGTCTCGAAAGCCGAAGCGGCCGATCGTGCCAAGTCCGAATTCCTCGCCAATATGAGCCACGAGATCCGCACGCCGATGAATGGCATTCTCGGCATGACGGAACTGTTGTCGAAGTCCATCCTCGATACGCGGCAGAAAACTTTCACCGATATCATCATGAAATCGGGTTCGGCGCTGCTTACCATCATCAACGACATCCTGGATTTCTCCCGTCTCGACGCCGGGCAGGTGCAGTTGAAGCTCTCTCCCTTCGATCCCTTGGAAGCTGTCGAAGACGTGGCCACGCTGCTCGCTTCGCACGCGGCCGAGAAGGACATCGAGCTCATCATACGCCGTAAGGGCGATGTGCCAGCCTTGGTCAGCGGCGATGCTGGGCGTTTCCGGCAGATCGTCACCAACCTCATCGGCAATGCCGTGAAGTTCACTGAAAGCGGCCATGTCGTGGCGACCGTTGGGGCATGCGTCAGCGACGACGGTACGGTGAAACTCGATGTCGTTGTGGAGGATACCGGCATCGGCATTCCCGCTGACAAGCTTGAAACGATCTTCCAGCAATTTTCCCAGGTCGACGGCTCATCGACGCGTCGCCACGAAGGCACCGGCCTCGGCCTCGCGATCTCCGAGCGGCTCGCGCGCATCCAGGGCGGCACGATCTCCGTCTCGAGCGTTGAAGGCAGTGGTTCGACTTTCACCCTGTCGCTACCGCTCACGGTCGCTGCCGGCCACGGTCGCAAGAAGCCCTTGCCCCTCAATGTCGAGGGCGCGCGTGTCCTCATCATCGACGACAACGAGGTCAATCGCACCATCCTTCTGGAACAGGTGACGGAATGGGGCTTCGAAGGTGTCGCGGCGCCTGATGGCACGACGGGTCTCTCGATCATCGATGCCGCGCGAGAGCACGGCCTGTCGCTCGACGTCATCATCCTCGACTGCCAGATGCCCGAAATCAACGGCATGGAAGTTGCCCGCCGGATACGTGCCAATCCCGAAAACGATGCGACCGCTATCGTCTTCCTGACTTCGGTCGATATCATGGATACCGAGGAGAATCTTTCCGATCTCCGCGTCCAGGCGCATCTGATGAAGCCCGCGCGCTCGGCGATCCTTCGCGAAACGGTGATCGACGTGATCCGCGGAAGCCGTGTCAAATCCGGCAAGACAATGGCGCCCGCGGCGCGCGTGCGCCCGGCACAGCGGTTCGAGACAGCGACCCCGCAATATCTCGAACCCACGCCGATTCCGGCACCCGTGGTCAATCCGGCCACGCTTGACGCCGTCGATGTCCTGGTTGCCGAGGACAATGAGGTCAACCGTATCGTCTTCAGCCAGATTCTAGATGCCGCGGGCATCGCATATCGCATTGTCACCGATGGGGCAGAGGCGGTCGAGGCCTGGTGCGAACATCGGCCTTCCCTCATCCTGATGGACGTTTCCATGCCCGTGATGAACGGCTTGGACGCATCGAGGGAAATCCGCCGCATCGAGGCCGGGTCCGGTGAGCGCATACCGATCATCGGTGTGACGGCGCACGCGCTCGATGGCGACCGGGAAATGTGCCTCGCCGCAGGTATGGACGATTACATCACCAAGCCGATCAGCCCCGAGCGGTTGGAAGAGAAAATACAACATTGGGCTGGTTCCGGCCGGCACAAGATGAAAACCTCGGCGTGAGCCTCACCCGTTTAGGGGATTGGCAGCTTGTCCACGAGAGATCATGCTGCCGAGCATGCGCGCACACGCGTTCCCGTGGACGAAGGATTGTCGCATGTCCCGAGCAAGATTGTCTCAGGTTCTGGGTGTTGTCGATGGCATCTATGGCGCCGCGCAGGGTGACCTGAACTGGCATGTCGCGCTGGACGGCTTGCGGATCGTTCTGGGCGGCGCCCGCGCGTGCATCGGGGAGACCCGCGCTGAAGGCTTCAGAGTTGCCTCCCACGAAGCGAATGACGATCCCTGTTTTTCGGCGGCCGAGACGATGACGCTCTATGGCGGCGATCCCCTGGCGAAAGCGGAGCAGACGGTTCCCGTCGGACGTCCGTATGTTTGGCGAGAGATCATTGACTTCCCGGCCTTTAGGCGCCGTCGACTCTGGGGCGAATTCTACGAACCGATGGGCCTTCACGACTCGCTGAGCTGCCGGCTGGTCGACAACAGCAACGCATCGCTGATGTTGCATGTGACGCGCCAGTCGCGGCAGGAAAAGTTTTCTCGTTCGGAGCGCAAGGTTTTCGATTTCATCGTGCCGCATCTCATGCGGGCAGGTTCGCTCGAGCGGACCCTTGGACGCACGGATGCCGCGATGCACGCGATGGCGCAATCTGCAGCCGGCATCATGATCCTCGGTGGTGATTGTCGCGTTCATTGGATGAATGAGACGACTGAAGCAGTCGTCTCCTCCCAGGGCGCTCTCTTCGGCTTGAGAGACGGCACGCTCTCATTGGCTGGTTCAGACCAGGGCCTCGCAATGGAGCGCCTCGTCGCGGGCGTGTGTGCCGGCTCCGACCCGTCATTCGGCGGGACTCTGCTTTTGAGCCAGAGGGGCGAGAATCCCGCTTCCGCAGTGAGATTCGTATTGGAGGTTGCTCCTCTTTCAGAGAGGAGTGCCTTTGGCGTGTCTTCGGCAAGGCGCGCCATCGTCACGATCAAGGCGGTCGGGGCGTCGCAGCCCAGCATCGAGGGCGCGCTTCGCAGCCTGTTCGGCCTGACACGCGCCGAGGCACGCCTTGCGTCGCTCCTGGCGCAGGATCATTCACTGAGAGATGCTGCCAGTCGCGTGGGTATCACCTTCGGCACGGCGCGCAACTATCTGATCCGCATCTTCCGCAAGACCGGAACGGATCGCCAGTCGGCGCTGGTTCGGCTGGCAAGCACGTTGCCGAGCAACGAACCAGACCGTTCCTGACGTGCAAGCGACAATTTAGGTATCATCTGGCATCTGTTCAGGACCGCTCTTCCGGCGAACAATGCATCACAACTCAGCGAACTGCCGCACGAGCGCGGCCCAAGGCGGGATGACGATGCATGTCGAAAGGTCAGCCTCAGCGAGCCGAATGGCGCCGCAGCCGAAAGCCGCTAGTCCTCATAGCGGCTGCGGTGCTTGTTGCGTTTGTGCAAAGCCCTGTTTCTGCCGATGACTGCGCACCCATCTACAGGGCATTCGAAGCGCTTTCTGCCGCGCCGTCGGTGAGCCAGACCGTCAGCATGGCTGGCATGCCGCCCATGCAAAGTGTGATCATAGGCGACACCGTCTATGCCCATGACGGCACGAAATGGATCAAGATCGTACTCAAGGCCGGCGGTAGAATGGGCATGCTGAAGCAGTTCGTGCCGGATGCCGGAAGCCTGAAGGACTGCGTGGCGGCGGGTGTCGACACGTTGGACGGCAAGGCAATGACCACCTACACCTATGTCCCTCCCACGCCAGCGGGCATGGAGGCGTTCGCGCCGAAGGACCCAGGCCAGAAGCTCTGGGTCGGCGACGAGGACGGGCTACCCCACCGGATGACCGCCGAGGGCACCGAAGTCACCATCTCCTACGACCATGTGGAGCCACCTGTACCGTAACGGTTCCGCGTTGCTTTGCGCAGCGGGTGCCGAACGATCAACCACTTTAGTCGATCTACCCAAGAGGATTCCATGCCCGTATTCAAGAAAGACCGCACCGTCCAGATCGTCGTCAACACCAGCAACGATCAATGGGTGATCGACAAGGGCATGACGCTCGACGTGTCGGCAGCGCCGGCGATCTTCCAGAACACCGCCTTTGGCAATGACGACATAATCATAAGAGGCAAGATCCTCAACGACGATCCCGCCATGTTCTCGGTTATGCTCGATGGTACCGCGAATACTGTCAGTGTTGAGAAAACCGGCAGGATCGATGCGGTGAAGGGCATCTATGCCGGCTCCCAGAGCGTTGTCGAAAACAAGGGCCGGATCGTCGCCGACGAAACTGGAATCGAAGCAATGTTCGTCAGGAACACGGGCATACTTCGCGCGGATACAGGGGTGGTGCTCCGCGATATGGCCGGTGGCGTCAACATCGGCGAGGATGGCGAGATTCACGGACGCCAGTATGGAATCTACGAGGACAATGCCACCGTGATCAGGGTCGTCAATCGTGGTCTTTTGCATGGCGATGTCGCGGCCGTCTTTTCCTTCAGCGGTTCGGAAATGGAGTTCAGGAATTTCGGCACCGTCCGGGGTGCCGTCATGATGGGCGATGGCGACGATCTGTTCATCAACAAGGGAGGCCGGACCGGGCAATCGGAAATCTGGGGCGGCAATGGCGACGACCTCTTTCGTGTTGACCGCACGGGCGTAGCGCTACGCGAAGCCGCGGGCGAGGGCTACGACACGGTCGAGACCACCGCCTCGGTCTCGCTCGGCGACAATTTCGAGAAGCTCCTTCTGCTGGGGAAGGCCAAGATTGAGGGCTTTGGCAACAATGAAACCAATCTCATCACCGACGCGAATCGCAACGCCACTGTTATCAAGGGCTTCGGCGGGGCTGATCAGATCAACGGCGGCATGGGCAAGAACCAGCTCTATGGCGGGGCCGGCGACGATGTCTTCTATTCCGGCAGTGGCAACGAGAAGCTTTTCGGCGAGGAGGACGCGGATACTTTCGTTTTCAACCCAGGATGCGGCAAGGACATCATTATGGATTTTACCGATCTCGTCGATCTGATCGATCTATCTGATTATGATGACATTCCCAATGCAGGTGCCTTGGCGGGACGGGTAACCATGTCGGGTGCCGATACGCTGATCACGCTTCTCAACGGCGACTCGATCCGCCTCAAGAATTTCGACATGAACGATCTGCAGGCAGGAGACTTCATTTTCTAGCCTTGGTTGGCATACAGCATCGTTTATCGACCTACGGCAGATTCTGGCTCGCCCCCCTTACTTTGCCGGGAAAATAGGTTAGAAGCGCCTTTCCAGTCGATCGGCCGCAGATACGGACTATGCCATGGTAATGAACAACAGCGATGACAGCTTCATTCGTGAAGTGAATGAGGAACTGCGCTCCGAGCAGATACAGAATGTCTGGAAGCGCTTCCGGCCACTGATCATTGGCGTTGCTGTCCTGATCGTCCTTGGCGTTGCCGGTGCTGCGCTCTTCGAATGGTGGCAGGCGCGGGAATCCTCGGCATCCGGCGATCGGTTCATCAGTGCGGTCAAGGATGCGAGCGACAACAAACCCGACCAGGCGATGAAGGAACTTGAAGCACTCGGCAAGGATGGCTTCGGTTCCTACCCGGTTCTGGCGCGCATGCGGCTTGCGACGCTGAAGGCGGACAAGGGCGACGCGAAGGGGGCTATCGCCGACTTCAACGCGCTCGGCCAGGATGCGGCTGTCCCGGCCCCCGTGCGCAATGCCGCCAAGCTTCGCGCCGCCTGGCTGATGGTCGACAATAATTCCTACGAAGACCTTGCCAGCGCCGTGGAAGAACTCGCCGCCGCCTCGTCGCCGCTGCGCAACAGCGCCCGTGAGGTGCTTGGCCTGTCCGCCTACAAGGCGGGCAACTATGCCAAGGCGCGCGATTGGCTACAGCTCGTGCTCGATGACAAGGAATCGTCCTCGGGTGCCAAGACGCGTGCCCGGACCGTGCTTGCGCTGATCACCGCCAGCGGCAAGCTGTCCTGAGCGTGAGACCCCTGTCCCGGAGAGCGACATGACCTTTACTGTGGCGATCGTCGGGCGGCCGAATGTCGGCAAATCCACCCTGTTCAACCGGCTGGTCGGCAAGAAGCTTGCGCTGGTCGATGACCTGCCGGGCGTGACACGCGACCGGCGTCCGGGTGACGCGCGCCTTGTCGATCTCAGGTTCCGCATCATCGACACGGCGGGCCTCGAAGAAGCGCATGAGGATTCGCTCGAAGGCCGCATGCGCGCCCAGACCGAAGCGGCCATCGACGAGGCCGACCTGACGCTCTTTCTGGTCGATGCCAAGTTCGGCTTGACGCCGCTCGACAGCACGCTGGCCGAGATGCTGCGCCGGCGGGGAAAACCCGTCGTCCTCGTCGCCAACAAATCCGAGGCGCGCGGCTCCGACTCCGGCTTCTACGATGCCTATACGCTGGGGCTCGGCGAACCCTGCCCGATTTCCGCCGAACATGGCCAGGGCATGATCGATCTGCGCGATGCCATCGTCGCCGCCATCGGCGAGGAAAAGGCCTTCGCTGACGAGGACGTCGCCGAGACCGATGTCGATGTCCGGCCGACCGAGGAAGAACTCGACGATGAGAATTACGAGCCGGTCTATGACGAGACCAAGCCGCTTCGCATCGCCGTCGTCGGCCGTCCGAATGCCGGCAAATCGACGCTGATCAATCGTTTTCTGGGCGAGGACCGGCTGCTGACCGGCCCCGAAGCCGGCATCACGCGCGATTCCATTTCCGTCGAATGGAAGTGGAAGGAACGCACGATCAAGATGTTCGACACCGCCGGCATGCGCAAGCGGGCAAGGGTCGTGGAGAAGCTGGAGAAGCTGTCGGTGGCCGATGCGCTGCGCGCCGTGCGTTTCGCCGAAACCGTCATCATCGTCTTCGACGCGACGATTCCCTTCGAAAAGCAGGATCTTCATATCGTCGATTTCGTGGTCCGGGAGGGCCGTGCCTGCGTTCTCGCCTTCAATAAATGGGACCTTATCGAGGATCGCCAGAAGGTGCTCGCGGATTTGCGCGAAAAAACGGACCGTCTGTTGCCGCAGGTGCGCGGCATCCGCGCCGTCACTGTTTCCGGCGAAACCGGCGAGGGTCTCGACCGGCTGATGCAGGCGGTGATCGAGGCCGACAAGATCTGGAACAAGCGCATCTCGACGGCAAAGCTAAACCGCTGGCTGGAATTCCAGACCCAGGGCCATCCGCCACCGGCCGTATCGGGCCGCCGCATCAAGCTCAAATATATGACGCAGATCAAGTCCCGCCCGCCCGGCTTCATCATCTCCTCGTCGCGGCCCGAGGCCTTGCCAGAGAGCTATACGCGCTACCTGATGAATGGATTGCGCGACGATTTCGGCCTGACCGGCGTACCGCTCCGCATTTCCTATCGCGGCACGGTCAATCCGTTCGAGGGCAGAGCCAACAAGAGAAAATAGCAGATGCGGGTAGGAGACGGTTCGCATGGCGGACTCTGATGACCGCAAGAAGGAGCCATCCTCGCTACGGCTCCCACAATGGCTGCCGGAGACGCGGGCGGTGCATGCCGGGCTGGCGGTCGATCCCACCACCCGCGCGATCGCGCCCAATATCTCTATGTCCGTGAACAACGTGCTGGTGCCTGGCGACGGCGCGTTCTCGGCCGATGGCGTCGAGGATCTCGCCGATCTGCCGTTTCTTTATGCCCGCTGGACAAATCCCACTGTCCGACAGCTCGAAAAGCGCCTGGCTGCGCTCGAATCGACCGAAGAGGCGATTGCTTCGGCCACTGGGCTTGCTGCCATCGCGGGTGTGTTCTTCACGTTCCTCAAGGCTGGCGACCACCTGATCATCTCCGATGTCTGCTATGCCGGCGCCTCCGAACTGGCTTGCCGCATCCTGCCGGATTACGGCATCGAGGTCACCCGGGTGAACCTGTCACGAATCGAGGAACTCGAGGCGGCGATCCGTCCCAACACCCGCCTTATCCACTGCGAGAGCCCGTGCAATCCGATCATCAGATTGACCGATCTTCGTGCCGTGGCTGAGCTCGCGCGCAGGCACAACATTCTCGCATCGGTGGATTCGACCTTCGCGACGCCAGCATCAACGCAGCCGGCGATGCTGGGGATGGATCTCGTCATTCATTCGCTGACCAAGTTCATCAACGGACACGGCGACGCACTCGGCGGCGTCGTTTGCGGCAACAAAGCACTAATTGCGAGAATCCGCGCACGCGCGGGCGTCTATCTCGGGGCGACGTTATCGGCGCAGAGCGCCTGGCTCATCGTGCGCGGCATCGACACGCTTTTCGCGCGCATGCACATGGTCTCGGATACGGCCATGAAGGTCGCGGAATTCCTGAGCACACATCCAGCCATTGAGAAAGTGATCTATCCGGGGCTCGAAAGCCATCCGCAGCGTGCACTCGCCGAGCGTCAGATGGCACTTGCCGGCGGCATGATCGCTTTTCAGGTTAAGGGCGATATAAATATCGCCGCGCAGGATTTGGCGGCAAGGCTCAGGGTCATCCATTATGCCTTTTCGCTGGGCCATCAGCGGTCGATTGTCGTGCTTCTGGCAACGGCTGAGATGATCAGTTCGACCTTCCATCTGGAGGGGCGGCAGCTTGAAGACTATAGAGCATTCGCCGGCGACGGCATTTTTCGCCTTTCGATCGGACTTGAAAAACACGATGATCTGACTGCCGATCTCGATCAGGCGTTGCGGGGATCGGCTTGACCGAAGACCGGCAGTTCATCGACGATGCTGATCCCGTTCGCCCGCATCACATTGGTGAGGAACTGGCGTGTCGCCGCCTCCCAGGTGAAGCTCTCGGCGAGCGTGCGTGCGGCAGACCGTGACATGGTCAGCGCACGCAGGCAGGCGGTTCGCAAATCCCCATCCAGCGCGCCTGCTTCCGGATGGCCGCCGAGGATGTCGGCGGGACCGGTGACCGGATAGGCCGCGACAGGCACGCCGCAGGCCAGCGCTTCGAGGATGACATTGCCGAACGTGTCGGTCCTGGATGGAAAGACGAAGACGTCCGCCTGGGCATAGGCTTCGGCCAGTTCCGTGCCGAATTTGGCACCGACGAACAGTGTGTCCGGATAGAGCCTTTCGAGCTTCTCGCGGTCGGGACCATCGCCGATCACGATCTTGGAGCCCGGCAAGTCGAGTTCGAGGAAGGCGGGGATGTTCTTCTCGACCGAGACGCGGCCGACCTGCATGAAGATCGGGCGCGTCAGGCCGAACGGCTTTTCCTCGAGCGGCCTAGGCGAATACAGTATGTGGTCTATGCCCCGCGTCCAGCGCATGATGTTGCGGAAGCCCCGGCCCGCAAGCTCGTTTTCCATGCTCTGCGTCGCCACCATGCAGACATTTCCAGCATTATGGAACCAGCGGACGAGCGAATAGAGCAGGCTCTCGGGCAGCGGCAGGCGCGCCGAGACATATTCGGGAAAACGCGTGTGATAGCTGGTCGAAAACGGCATCTTATGTTTCAGGCACCAGCGGCGGGCGTAGAAACCGAGTGGTCCTTCCGTCGCGATATGCACGAAGGATGGCTGGAATTTGTCGATCTCCCTTTCAACCGTCCTGTAGCGCGTCAGCGCGATGCGGATCTCGGGATAGGAGGGCAGGGGAACGTTGCGGAACTTGTCCGGTGTCACCAGCATGATGTCGTGACCCAGCCGGCGCATTTCCTCGATCGTGTTTTCAAGCGACCGGACAACGCCATTCACCTGAGGATGCCAGGCATCCGTGACTACAGTGATTCTCGCCATGCGATGGCTGCGCCCCGTGTCCACTGTCCCGACTCAGCTCGCGGAACACCTCGTCGAGGAGGCTTTTCTTACGATTGTGTTACAGGCTTATGACGGCTGGAGGCCAAGCGTTTCCCCGGATATCAACGCCCCGGGCTGGCCGATCACCGCGGATGCGACGCGGGCCGCGAACCGTGCGGCATCCGAGGGACTATCGCCCACCGCGAGCCGCGCCAGATAGCCTCCATTGAAGCTATCGCCGGCCGATGTGGTGTCGACGACCGCGGCGGGCGGATGGGCGGGGATATGGGTCACGGTTCCGCGTTCGGAGATCGTGGCCCCGTTAGCGCCATCCTTGACGACGACGCTCGCCACCCCGAGCCCGTGATATCGCCCGATCGTCTGTTCGACCGAACTGTCGCCGAAATGGGCAGCTTCGTCATCGAAGCCGGGAAGCACGATCGACGCCGTCGCGGCGGCCTCGGAGATCGATGACAGCATTTCCCGCTTGTCCGTCCAAAGCCGTGGCCGGATGTTGGGGTCGAAGGCGACCGTCTTGCCGCCGTCGCGCGCATTCTGCGTCAGTTCCAGCAGCGTCCGGCGTGCCTCGGGGGCGAGGATCGCCAGCGTGATGCCCGAGAAGTAGATCGCGTCCGACGCCTCGATTGCGGCTTGGAGTACCTCCCTGTCATCGGCCAGTTGCCGGGCGGCCGAGACGCTGCGCCAGTAGCTGAAGCTCCGTTCGCCCTGGTCGAGATGGATCATGTAGAGGCCGGGCGCCCTGCCGGCCAGGCGGCGGATGCGGCCGGTGTCGACGCCGGCCGATGCCATGAATTCCAGCATTTCGCCCGAGGCGCGGTCGTCGCCGAGCGCGGTGAAATATTCGACGCTCCAGCTTTCGGAGAGAAAGGCGCGCGCATACCAGGCGGTGTTGAAGGTGTCGCCCGCGAAGCCCTTTCGCATCATGTCGCCGCCGAGGCTCGCGAGCTCGATCATGCATTCGCCGATCGACAAGAATCTGGGCATGGAAACTCCATTGAAATGCGGGCGTTGAAGGAGATGACCGTTTACGGAATCGTGGGCACCCGGTAAAGGGGATAGACGATCGATGGAGATTTCCGCATGAGCGCTACGAAGACCACCGTTTCAAAGGCCAAGGATTGGTGGCGCGGCGCCGTAATCTATCAAATCTATCCCAGATCCTTCCAGGATTCGACCGGCGATGGCAGCGGCGACCTGAACGGCATCACCGGCCGGCTCGAACATGCCGCCTCTCTCGGCGTCGATGCTATATGGCTGTCGCCCTTCTTCAAGTCGCCGATGGCCGACATGGGCTATGACGTGTCGGATTATTGCGATGTCGATCCGATGTTCGGCACGCTCGCCGATTTCGACGCGCTGGTCGACAAGGCGCACCGGCTCGGCCTCAAGGTCATCATCGACCAGGTCATCTCCCACACGTCGGACCAGCACCCATGGTTCAAGGAAAGCCGCACGAGCCGCGACAATCCCAAGGCCGACTGGTATGTCTGGGCAGACCCGAAGCCGGATGGCACGGCGCCCAACAACTGGCTCTCGATCTTCGGCGGACCGGGCTGGGAATGGGACGGCGTGCGCCGGCAATACTTCATGCACAACTTCCTGACCTCGCAGCCGGACCTCAATTTCCATAGTCCCCAGGTTCAGGATGCGGTGCTCGACACGGTGAAATTCTGGCTTGAGCGCGGCGTCGACGGCTTCCGTCTCGACACCGTGAACTTCTATTTCCATGACAAGCACCTGCGGGACAATCCGCCACTCGATAGCAGCCTGAAGGGCGGCACCGCCGATGCGCCGGACACCAATCCCTATGGAATGCAGCACCACCTCTACGACAAGACCCAGCCGGAGAATATTGCGTTCCTGAAGCGCTTCCGGGCCTTGCTCGACAAATATGAGGCGCGCGCGACCGTCGGCGAGGTGGGGGATGGCTACCGTTCGCTATCCACTGTCGCGGCCTATACGACCGGCGGCGACAAGCTCAACATGTGCTACACGTTCGACCTGTTGTCTCCGGATTTTTCGGCCACGCATATCCGCAATTGCGTACAGGCCGTCGAGACGCAGTGCATCGACGGCTGGATCTGCTGGGCATTTTCCAACCATGACGTGATGCGCCATGCGAGCCGCTTTACGGCCGAGGGCGATGACCCGGTGCGTATCGCCAAGCTGGCGCTGACGGTGCTTTCGACACTGCGCGGCTCGATCTGCCTTTACCAGGGCGAGGAACTCGGACTGTTCGAGGCCGATCTCGCCTTCGAGGATCTGCGAGACCCCTATGGCATCCGCTTCTGGCCGGCTTTCAAGGGCCGCGACGGATGCCGCACGCCGATGGTCTGGGACGCAGGCATGCCCTATGCCGGCTTCTCCAACGTCAAGCCGTGGCTGCCGGTGCCGTCAGCCCATGCGGCGGTCGCGGTAGACAGGCAGGACAAGGAGGCCGGTTCGGTGCTGTCGCACTATCGGCAGATGCTGCATTTGCGCAAAGCGCATGGCGCGCTGATCGACGGCGACATCGCGTTCCTGGCGACCAACCGGGACCTTCTTGCCTTCACCCGGACGAAGGGCACGGAGACGCTTCTGTTCGTCTTCAACCTGACGCGTGAGCCGGTGCAATTTGCCGTTCCGTCCGGCCTTGACGGCATCTCCGCCTTTGCCATTCCGGGCTTCAATCCGGATTTTGACGGCAAGGTGGTGAGCCTCGACGGCATGGACGCATTCTGCGGGAAACTTTAGTTTTTCTTCACGAAATCTCCGCATTGTTCCGGGATTGATGGCTTCCCACCATCGCTCCCGGAATTCCCATGCGCCTTGTCCTGTCTGCTTCGCTCGCCCTGCTGTCAGCCACACATTCACTTGCGGAGACACAGGAAAAACCCAGGCAGTTGGTGATCATCTCCTTCGATGGCGCACATGACAACAGGCTCTGGGATCGCTCGCGGAAGCTCGCCAAAAAGACCGGCGCGCATTTCACCTATTTCCTGTCCTGCACATACCTCGTCAATCCCAGGGATCGGCATGCCTATCGCGCGCCGCACCAGAAGGCGGGGCGGTCGAATACCGGCTGGGCGCTGAGCGTGCCGGAAATCCAGGCGCGGCTCGGCAATATCTGGCAGGCGCATCTCGAGGGCCACGAGATCGGCTCGCATGCCTGCGGCCATTTCGACGGCAAGGCCTGGACCAAGGCCGAGTGGAAACAGGAATTCAACCACTTCGACCATGTGCTGCTGGGTGCCTGGAAGAACAATGATTTCGCCGAATTCGAGCCGAAGGAATGGGTGGACTTCGTTGAGAACGATATCAAGGGGTTTCGCGCGCCCTACCTCTCGGTCGGTTCCGGCCTGGTTCCTGCCCTGAAAGCCAAGGGCTTTGCCTATGATGCGAGCCTGATATCGAAGGGACCTGCAACGGCGGAGAAAACCTCCGGTATCACCCGCTTCGCGCTGCCGCGCATTCCCGAAGGCCCCGAGGGCCGGCTGGTGATCGGGATGGATTACAATCTCTATGTCAGGCATTCAGCCGGATTGAATTCACCCGGCCGCGCAAAGCAGTTTGAGGCACGCACGCTCGATGCCTTCCGCCACGCTTTCAAGGAGCAGTATGACGGCGCGCGCGCGCCGCTGCAGCTCGGCTTTCATTTCGTCGAGATGAACGGTGGCGCCTATTGGGATGCGCTGGACGCGTTTCTCACCGAGACGTGTGGAAAGCCCGATGTCGCCTGCGTGAACTACGCGCAGGCGATCGAGATGATGAAGGGCAAGAAGGCGGATGGGTCGGCTTTTTGAGATTCATCAGAACTGTTCTTGCTCTCCGGCTTCGATGAATTCGCGATCCATTGAGGGCAGAGGCTCATCATTCATCGTTCTTTCGAACGCCTGGAGCCGCTTATAGATAGAAATAAGCTCGATCATGGTCGGCCACGAATTGACGAGATATTGGAATGAGTTCGTCACGTTCTGGAAGGCATCCCTGATCTGTTGGAAAGCGCCGAAGGAAATGACGGCTGCGCTGAGCGAGGGTACCATGATTAGTGTTGGGAAAATCGAGTCTGTCTGCAGGTAGAGAAAACGGAAGAAGTTGAAATACATGTAGTGCCAGTACATGCGGAAGCTGTTCTTTCGGACGTTGCCAAAGAATTCCTTTATGGTCGCCGGTTGGGCGCGCGCCGGATCGTCTTCACCATAGACAAGTTCTTTACGAAATGCCGCTTCAACACGCTGCTTCTGGAATTCCAATCCGGGCAGTTTGATACCGGCCACGATCATAAGAAGCGTACCGAACACCGACCAGAAAATTGCGGCCACGACGAGCGGATACGGCACTTCGCCGATAATGGGAAGTTCTTTGACTTTTGCCGAAAGAACCGTGAGCAGGGGAAGATAGACGATCAACGTCATGAAAGACTGGATCGCGCTTGTCCCGAGGTCTTCCATTGTGGTTGCGAACCGGTTGGCGTCTTCCTGAATACGCTGAGACGCGCCTTCGATGGTCCGGACCCGTTCCCAGTACGAATAGTAAAAGTCCGTCATCGCGTTCCGCCAGCGGAACAGATAATGGCTGATGAAGAAGGCGTAGAACACGGCGAAAATGATGTATACGCTGGCCAGTTCGAAGAATATCAGAGCGCTTGAGTAGATCTCCCATTGCGTCACAGTCATGGTGCCGGGTGTGGCCACGGCTTTGACCAACAAGTCGTAGTGAGGGCCGCGCCAATAGGTTATCGCGACGCTGATATCCACCGAGAAATAGCTGAAAAAGACGACAAAGCCCGAGCCCCAGATCGACCAGAGCTTCCAGCGATGATCTCCTGCATAAAAATGCCAGAAAAGGCAGAACGAGATCAGGAAGAAGAGAAAGTAGCAGTAGAAGAACAAGTTATCGCTTGTGAAAAAGTAACCGATGCCGATGACGGGTTGCGCCACGGCGGGGGCGGCCATCCCCAAGGCGGCCGCTATCGAGGACCCGACAGTGAACCAGACAAAGAGACTGACTGCCAGCCAGAAGATCATGCTCAAGAGGAGCAGTTTTGGCTTCGGATAGAAAGAATGAAACAAGCGGACACGCTCCCCTAAAGCCCCGCAACGTCCTGCGAAGCACTGAATTTCGCGGGACCGTAGTTCAGAAAATCTGGCGCTTCAATGGCGCGCAGCCAAGATGGAGAATTTGTAACGGGAGTTTGATGCCAAGTCCCTGCATTTTCCGGGCTTGCCGCCTATTCCGCCAGCGTCAGCACCAGCGGCCCGTTCCGTGTCGCCACGATCGTGTGTTCGTATTGCACGGTCAGTGCCTTGGGTTCGGCGAGCAGCGTCCAGGGATCCTTGCTGCCTTCTGCCCAATGCGCGCCGAGCGACAGGAAGGGCTCGATCGTAAAGACCTGCCCGTCCTCGATGATCCGCTTCTCGGTTGCGTCCGGCCAGGTGGAGAGTTCGGTCGGCTCCTCGTGCAGTGAGCGACCGACGCCGTGGCTCGCGAGGTTCTCGATCAGCGTGTAGCGGTTCTTGGCGGCAAAGGCGCCTATGGCTTCGCCGATCTTGGCGTAGGGCCGTCCTGATTTCACCTGGTTGAGCCCCACCCACAGCGCCCGCTTGCCATCGCGGCACAGCTTATCGGCCTTGCCCTTGGCCGGTGGAATCACGAAGGACGCGCCGGTATCGCTGAAATAGCCGTCCTTGACGGCCGAGACGTCGATATTGACGAGATCGCCGGGCTGCAGCACGCGATCGCCCGGAATGCCGTGGGCGACTTCCTCGTTGACGCTGATGCAGGTGGCGCCCGGAAACTGGTAGCAGGTCTCGGGCGCCGATTGCGCGCCGGCATCTTCCAGCAGTTTGCGGCCGATCTGGTCGAGCTCGCGCGTGGTCATGCCGGGCTCCATCGCCGCCGCCATCCGGTTGAGCGTCGCAGCACAGATGCGCCCGATTTCCTTCAGCGCCTGAAGTTCCGTGTCGTTGGAGACAACCATGCCAGTAAGTCCGATTTTCGATTGCGTTCTATGGCGTCATTTGGCCATAGCGTCAACTTTGGTCCCTGCCAGCATCTGCCGAACCATGGGCGCGACCTTGGTGCCGTAAAGCTCGATGCCGCGCATGATCTGGTCATGCGGCATCGGCCCGATCGCCATCTGCAGCAGGAAGCGCGTATTGCCGAAATTCTTGTGCTGCGCCACGATCTTTTCCGCCACCCGCTCGGGGTCGCCGATGAACAGGGCGCCCCGAGAGGAGGCAGACTGGTCGAACTGCGCCCGGCTCGATGGCCCCCAGCCGCGTTCACGTCCGATGCGGTTCATCACCGAAGTCGAGGGGCCGTAGAACTGGTCGAGTGCCGTCTCGGTCGTATCGGCGATGAAGCCGTGCACATTGATGGACGTCTGCAGCGTGGCTGGATCATGGCCGCCTTTCTTGGCCGCCTCGCGATAAAGGTCGAAAAGCGGTGCGAAACGTGCCGGCTCGCCGCCGATGATGGCAAGCGCCAGGGACAGCCCGAGATAGCCCGCGCGGGCCACCGAGGCAGGCGTGCCGCCGACGGCGATCCACACCGGCAACTTTTCCTGCAACGAGCGCGGATAGACGCCACGGCCGTCGATCGGGGCACGCGTCTCGCCAGACCACGTCACCTTCTCCTCGTCGCGGATGGCGAGCAGCAGGTCGAGCTTTTCCGAGAACAGCTGGTCGTAGTCGTCGAGATTGTAACCGAACAGCGGAAAGCTCTCGATGAACGAACCCCGGCCGGCCATCACCTCGGCGCGGCCATTGGAAATCAGGTCGAGCGTCGCATATTGCTGGTAGACCCGCACCGGATCATCCGAGCTCAACACGGTCACCGCGCTGGTCAGCCGGATATTTTTCGTCCGCGCGGCGGCGGCGGCGAGGATGACGGCGGGGGCAGAGGCCATGTAATCCGGCCTGTGATGTTCGCCGAGGCCGAAGACGTCGAGGCCGACCTGGTCGGCGAGTTCGATCTCTTCGAGCAGGTTTTTCACCCGCTGCGCTGCATCCCGCCCGCGATCGTCGCTGGCGGATTCGGGATTAACGTCGGCGAAGGTGTAAAGGCCTAGTTCCATAGTCGGACTCCGGGATTTGCTTTTTGCGAACATGGCGTTGCGTGGCGGAAATGAAAAGGCCAGGCGGGCGAACACTGTGTTCGCGGCCAGCAATTTTCTCTTTTTGCCGAGCCAAATTTCCCTCTTGCCAAGCCCCAGGCCTTATGGATTAGTCTGGTTTTTAAGCGGAGGATTACATGTCTATCGAACACTGGCTCGCATTCTGTGCCGCGTCCGCCATCCTGCTCGCCATTCCCGGTCCCACTGTCCTTCTCGTCATATCCTACGCGCTCGGCCACGAGCGAAGAACCGCCTTCGCCACGGTGGCGGGCGTCGCGCTCGGCGATTTCACGGCGATGACGGCATCGATGCTCGGCCTCGGTGCACTGCTCGCGGCATCTGCCACGATCTTCACCATGCTCAAATGGGTGGGCGCGGCATATCTAATCTATCTCGGCATGAAGTTGTGGCGCGCCCCCGTGGCCGAACCCTCGGCGGATCAAGATGCAGTGGCTCCGCCGAGAGAAAAGCCTTTCCGCATCTTCGCCCACGCCTACCTTGTCACCGCGCTCAACCCGAAGAGCATCATCTTCTTCGTGGCCTTCCTGCCACAATTCCTGGACGCGTCGAAGTCGGTTCCGCTGCAACTCGCGATCTTCGAGACGACCTTTCTAATCCTGGCAATCGCCAATGCCAGCCTCTACGCGCTGCTCGCCGGCATGGCGCGTGGCCAGATCCGCAAACCGCGCGTCCAGCGCATCGTCAACCGCACCGGCGGTTCGCTGATGATCGGGGCAGGCGTGCTGGCGGTGGGATGGAAGCGAGCGGCGGCTTAGGCTTCCCACGGGTTGACGATTTTTATCGGCAGCCCTGCGAAGTCTTTCACATTGCGAGTAACAACGGTGTAGCCATGATGTTGCGCCGTTGCCGCGATTAAGGTGTCGCGATAGGGGCGGGTGGTTGGAACCATCATTCTTGCAAACAGCATCGCGACATGCTGATCAATCGCTAATAGTCGTCCAGAGAAGGCTTGCAGCACGTGGTCGGTCAGCCAGACCCGTAGGCGATCAGTCTGATCGCCCCGCAAGGAAAGGCGCTGAATTCCTATCTCGATCTCGAAGATAGTCACGGCTGAAAGATAGAGTTGCCCAGGCGGGATGCTTTCCGCCCATGCAATCACGCCTGCATCGGCACGCCTCGATTGCTTCTTGCGCAATTCGGAAACGATATTCGTATCCAGAATGTACATCAGTCGAATTCCACGGGCTTGAAATCGATGTCATCCATCTTTGGAGGATCGAAATCAATATCATCGTCGGCATCCATGGATAGGAGATCGGCAATGCTTTTCCCTTGGTTGGCGAGCTTTGCGTATTCCGCCATCGATAGAAGCACGTGCGAAGGCTCGCCCCGGTCTGTAATAAATACCGGTTCCTTTTCGGCGAGCTTCTTCGCTTTGCCGGTGTCTTGGTTGAACTCGCGGCTGGACATGAGAGTCATGAAAGCCTCCGTTAATGTAGCAACGTTTATACATCAGCGGAAGTCGAAGTTCAAGCCTGATGTCACATCCTGAACGGTATCATCCGCCTCACCGCCGGATCGCGGAACCACAGCCCGCCCCAGGCGAACAGCCCGAGATAAAGCCCGAACAGCAAATGACTGAACAATGGGCTGCCAGCGTTGAAGTGCGTGGCCATGGCGCCGCCAAGGTATCCCGTCATCAGGATCGCGCCGAAGATCGAGGTTCGCGGGATCGCGTATAGGGCTGCACAGAGCAAGGTCAGGACACCGAGGATGCGTGCCGAGGTTACGCTATTGGGTATGCCAAGCTGGGCGCTCGTATCGAGCACAATCTGCAACGGCACGAGCTTGATGGCGCCGTCGAAAGTCAGGAAGGCGATGAGCAGCCCGCTCAGCACCCAGCCGGTGATCCTTGCAGCCTTGCCGGGCGTTGCTTCGGGAGATTGAATTTGGTCGATCGTGATCATGGTTTGGTCCTTGAGCGTTGGTTGGCTTATGCCCCAAGGACGTATGCGAGTTCGCCAGGCCGACAGCGGCCGAGAAAAATCTTATCGATCCACCCCGACCTTGGTTTTGCCCACGCTGTTATCAGCCAATGAATCGAGATGGTCCCGAATATGGGCCGCCTCGGCCGGCGAATTGGCAAGTGCGATGGCGCGGTCGAAGCTCTCGCGGGCCTCGGCGGCGCGGCCGAGTTCCTTCAGCAACCCGCCGCGAACGCCATGAAAATAGAAATATCCGGAGAGTTCGTCGGCGAGCGGTTCGATCAGTTCGAGCGCCGCCTCAGGTCCCCTGGCTTTTGACACGGCGACGGCGCGGTTGAGCGTGATGACAGGCGAGGGCTGCAGCTTCTCCAGCATGCGGTAGAGCAGTTCGATCTCGGTCCAGTCCGTATCTTCCGGCGTTGCCGCGCGGGCATGCAGGGCGGCGATGGCCGCCTGCACCTGATACATGCCCGGCTCGCGATGGCGCATGGCCTTGTCGATCAATGCGAGCGCCTCGTTGATCAGGACACGGTCCCAGAGAGCCCGGTCCTGCTTTTCGAGCAGCACGATAGCATTCTGCGCATCGAAGCGCGCCTTGAGGCGGGAATGCTGCAGCAGCATCAGCGCCAGCAGGCCCATCAGTTCCGGTTCGCTCGGGAACAGTTTGATCAGCAGGCGGGTCAGGCGGATCGCCTCGTCGCAGAGCGCCGCGTTGGTGTTATCTGGATTGGCTGTCGAATAGCCTTCGTTGAACACGAGGTAGACCATCGACGCCACCAGCCCGAGCCGTTCAGCGCGCTCGGCCGGACCCGGCGCCTCGAAGGGCACGCCGGCAGCAGCGACCCGGCCCTTGGCGCGGGTGATGCGCTGCTCCATCGCCGCCTCGCTGACGAGGAATGCCCGGGCAATCTGCTTGACCGAGAGGCCCGAGACGATACGCAGCGCCAGCGCGATCTGCTGGGTCGCCGGCAGGTCCGGATGGCAGCAGATGAAGAGAAGCCGCAGGATGTCGTCGCGATAATGAGCGCCGTCGAGGCGTTCGGCCATGTCGGCCTCGGCATCCTCCTTGTCGGAGATCTGGTCTTCGTCGGGCAGCGCTTCGAGCTTCGAGCGCTTGCGGATCTGGTCGACGCCTGCATTGCGGCCGACGAAGATCAGCCAGGCGGCCGGATCGCCGGGCGGGCCGTTCTTCGGCCAGCTCTTCAGGGCGCGGAGGCAGGCTTCCTGGAAGGCCTCTTCGGCGAGATCCAGCGTACGGAAATAGCGCAACAGCGCGCCGAGCGCCTGGGGCCGTGCTGCTTTGAAGGCTGCGTCGATCCAGGCTAGCTCGGTCATTTCATTCGTCCGTCGGGTATATAGACCGCAAGCGGCCTGATTTCGTAGGAGCCGGTGCCGGGATTGGCATCGGCCAGTTCATGCGAGATGGCGATCGCGTCATCGAGCGTCTCAACATCCACGACGTAGAAGCCGAGGAACTGCTCCTTGGTTTCAGCGAAAGGGCCGTCGAGAACGAATTTTTCCTTGCCGTTCTTGCGTAGTGTCGTGGCCGCCGTCGTCGGCAGCAGCCGCGCGACGGGCCCGAGCTTGCTTTCCGATGTCAGGCGGTTGGTGACGGCGAAAAGCCGCTCCATGGTGGCCTCGTCCTCTTCCTTGGACCAGGCCTGGATCACGTCTTCTTCATTGTAGCAAAGGATGGCGTAAAGCATGGGTAACCCTTTTCTTGAACCGAGGACGCATGGATAGCGCGGGTGCCGACAGGTGGCGATGGAAAATTTGAAAGGAGTGCACGACTGCATCAGGATGCGTGGCGTGACGCAAGCTATAGGGTATCGGAAATGAAGATTTCAAAGCGGGGCAAAAATCTATCTGTCAGATTGCCCGCCTCGCTCGTTCGGGAACTTGGCCTCAAGTCGGGTGAGGAGATTGACATAGATGTCGTCGAAGCCCGGCGTTGGGTTGTTCGTCGCCGGGACGATCCTACGGTGCAAGATTCGCGATTGATCCAGCGGTCACTCTTGTAGCTGAGCGGTAGCTACCCCGTCGTCAGCGTCCTTCTCACCGCGTCCTTCCAGCCTTTGAGTTTCGTATTCCGCGTCTTCTCATCCATCCTCGGTTCGAACTTGCGCTCCAGCGCCCATTTCTCGGCAAAACCCTTCTGGTCGGGCCAAACCCCGGCGCGGGAGCCTGCCAGCCAGGCGGCACCAAGCGCGGTCGTCTCCAGCACCTGTGGCCGGTCGACGGGGGCGTCGAGAATGTCGGCCAGGCATTGCATGGTCCAATCCGATGCGACCATGCCGCCATCGACCCGGAGCACCGTTTCGCGCTCGTTGTCGCTCTTCCAGTCCTTGTGCATCGCGTCGAGCAGGTCGCGGGTCTGGTAGCAGACGCTTTCGAGCGCCGCCTTGGTGATTTCCTCCGGCCCGGAATTACGGGTCAGACCGTAGATCGCGCCGCGCGCATCGGCATCCCACCAGGGTGCGCCGAGGCCGACGAAGGCGGGCACGAGATAGACGTTCTGGCTGGGATCGGCCTTCTCGGCCAGTTCGGCGGAATGATGCGCGGCCTTGATGATGCGCAACCCGTCGCGCAGCCACTGCACGGCGGCGCCGGCGATAAAGATCGAGCCTTCGAGCGCATAGGTCGTCTTGCCGTCGAGGCGATAGGCGATGGTGGTGAGCAGCCGGTTCTTCGATGGCACCATGTCCGCGCCGGTGTTGAGCAGCGCGAAGCAGCCGGTGCCATAGGTCGATTTCAGCATGCCTGGTGTGAAACAAGCCTGGCCGATGGTTGCTGCGTGCTGGTCGCCGGCGATGCCGAGAACAGGGATTTCGGCGCCGAACAGGGATTTCTCGGTGACGCCGAAATCGCTGGCGCAATCGCGCACCTCCGGCAGCATCGCGGCGGGAATGTCGAGGATGCGGAGAAGTTCGTCGTCCCAGCGGTTTTCGGCGATATTGTAGATCAGCGTGCGTGAGGCATTCGTGGCATCGGTCAGGAAACTCTTGCCGCCGGTGAGGCGCCAGAGCAGGAACGTGTCGATGGTGCCGAAGCAGAGTTCCCCCTTCGCGGCGCGGGCTCGGGCGCCCTTGATCTTGGACAGCAGCCAGGACAGCTTGGTGCCGGAGAAATAAGGGTCGAGCAACAATCCGGTCTTCTTCGTGAACTTCTTCTCAAGACCCTTGATTTTCAGGGCATCGCAGAGCCGTGCCGTGCGGCGGTCCTGCCAGACGATGGCGTTGTGAATGGGCGCGCCCGTCTCGCGATCCCAGACAACCACCGTCTCGCGCTGGTTGGTGATGCCGATGGCGGATATGTCGCCGGCCGTAATGTCGGCTTTCCTGATGGCCGCTTTGACGACCGAAACCACCGAGCTCCAGATTTCCTCGGGATCGTGCTCCACCCATCCCGATTGCGGGAAAATCTGGGTGAATTCCTTCTGGGCTGAGCCGACGGCTTTCATGCCGGAATCGAAAATGATCGCACGGCTCGACGTCGTGCCCTGATCGATCGCCAAGATATAGCCGCTCATCGGATCCTCCCCATCCCAATTCCTCACTGACAGATTTTCAATCTGAACTTCAAACGAAAGTCAAAGGAAAATAAACGCGCCTTCGCCTCCCGGCCGTATAAGAAAAGCCGCGGGACGATTGCCCGCGGCTTTACATCATGTCGGCCGGTTCCTGCTAATGGAACTTGGAGAAGGCCGGTGCGTATTCGACCTTTCCGGATTGGGCCGGCAAGCCATCGGGCTTGAGCGGCACGGCCATCAGGTAGGGCCCCGCGAACTCCGACTCGAAGCTTGCGGCGTGATCTGGACGGAAACCGAAACGCTGGTAATAGTTCGGCTCGCCGAGCACGAAGACGCCTTCAAACTCCATCTCTCCGGCCTTGAGCAGGCCTTCATGGATGAGCTTGGCGGCGATGCCACGTCTCCGCCAATCCTCACGGACGGCGACGGGACCCAGGCCCAGCGCCCGGAAGGGCGCCGACATTTTTGAAAAGACGACATATCCGCAGATATTGCCTTCATGTTTTGCAATCAGGGCTATCTCTGCGTCACCCTCCTCATGCAAACGCTCGACCAGTACGGATTCCTCCTCTCCCGGGAATGATTGGCGCAATAGTGCCCGGATTTCCGGCAGATCCTCTGCCGTTGGTGTCTGGACTATCATGTCAACTCCATGCTGTTTCGTGGGTTGCCTTTGGCCGCAAAGCGACCGAACCGAACAATTCCCAACGTCCCAGTTTGGTTCCGGCGCATCTGGCATTATTTTCGCAAGTTTTTTGACCATCGGGTAAAAATCGCCTCTTGCGATTTTCTCCGTCTGCGCACAGGCTGGCTGGAGATAACAATAAAGCGGAACATGATGGCCATCGCATTCCGGAACAGCATCGAATTCATCCTGAACGGGCAAGAGGTCTCGTTGACCTCCGTGCCGCCCCGCCAGACCCTTCTCGACTGGCTGAGGCTCGACCGCCGGCTCACTGGTTCCAAGGAAGGCTGCGCCGAGGGTGATTGCGGCGCCTGTTCGGTGCTTGTCGGCCGGCTGACCATGGGCAAAGTGATCTATGAATCGGTCAATGCCTGTATCCGTTTCATGGGCTCGCTGCATGGCACACATGTAGTCACTGTCGAACATCTGAAGGGCGAGGATGGCTCGCTGCATCCGGTGCAACAGGCGATGGTCGATTGTCACGGCTCGCAATGCGGCTTCTGCACGCCAGGCTTCGTCATGTCGCTCTACGGCCTGTGGCTCGCCAATTCCAATCCCAGCCGCGAAGAGATCGAAGTGGCACTGCAGGGCAATCTCTGTCGATGCACGGGTTATGAGCCGATCATAAAGGCGGCCGAGATGGTTGCTCAGCAGCGCCCCTCCCATGTCTTCGACCCCATTGAGCGCGAAAGGCATGCGGTGACGGAAAGATTGCGTGCCATTTGGCATGGTCCGGCTGTCCATGTGGCATATCAGGGTGAAGACTTCTACGTGCCTTCGTCATCAGGTCAGATAGCTGAGCTGTTGGCGCTCTATCCGCACGCCACAGTCGTCGCCGGCTCGACCGACGTGGGACTGTGGGTTACCAAGCAATTTCGTCCGATCAATCCCGTAATTTTCATTGGCGGACTGCAGGGCCTCCAGCATATCAGTTCGGATGATGAGGGAACCATTATCGGCGCCGGCGCGACGTACACGCAGGCATTTGGGGAATTGGGAAGACTGTATCCCGCTCTCGGCAAGCTCATCCCCCGCATCGGCGGCGCGCAGGTGCGCAATATGGGCACGATTGGCGGCAACATCGCCAACGGCTCCCCGATCGGGGACATGCCGCCCGCGCTGATCGCGCTCGGCGCCACAATGCGGCTCATGTCTCGCGAAACCGGACGAACAGTTCTGCTGGAGGACTATTTCATAGCATACGGCAAGCAGGATCGGGAGCGGCACGAGTTCGTCGAAACCATCTATATTCCGAAGCTTCCGGCGGATGCCCAATTCTCGGTCTACAAAATCTCCAAGCGCCGCGACGAGGATATCACCGCCGTGCTGGGTGCCCTCTACCTCGTGCTCAACGGTGACACCGTATCCGAAATCCGGCTCGCCTATGGCGGCATGGCCGGCACGCCGAAGCGGGCGGCGACTGTGGAGGCGGCGCTTCTCGGCAAGGCCTGGAGCGAAGCCAACGTCCGGGCCGCGATGGCTCGGCTGGGCGAGGATTTCGCCCCGCTCACGGATTGGCGCGCCACGGCCGACTATCGCCTGATGACGGCGAAAAACCTGATCCTCCGCTTCTATCTGGAAAGCCAGGGGGAGGAGGCCGAACTCAAACGCTTTGCCGCGGGAGGCCGCGCATGAACACGGTCGATATCGACATCCGCATGCACAGGCAAGAAGTGACCGGCGGCATGCACCGCGATCTCAGGCATGACTCGGCGCACAAGCATGTGACCGGCGAGGCCGACTATATCGACGATCTGCCGCTGCCGGAGGGCACATTGCATATGGCCGCCGGCCTGTCCGACCGGGCGCATGCCGATATTCTCTCCCTCGACCTTTCGGACGTGGAAGCCACGCCGGGCGTTGTGCTCGTCATGACTCACAAGGACATTCCCGGCCACAACGATATCGGCCCCAATCACCGTGACGACGAGCCGTTGCTTGCGGAACGGCGCATCGAATTTCACGGGCAGATGGTGTTCGTGGTGGTGGCCGCCACGCGCGAGATCGCCCGCACCGCTGCTCGAAAAGCTAAATTCACCTATCACGACCTGCCGCATGCCACCGACATCCTCGACGCCCGCGCGCTCGGCTACAAGAACGTTACCGATCCGCTGACGCTGAAGCGTGGCGATGCCATCACCGAGCTCGAACTGGCACCGCGCCGTATCAAGGGCGAAATGCGTATCGGCGGCCAGGAGCACTTCTATCTCGAAAGCCATATCGCGCTATCGATTCCCGGCGAGGACAACGAGGTGACGGTCTGGTCCTCGACCCAGCATCCGAGCGAAATCCAGCATATGGTCGCCAATATCCTGCAGATCCCGGTTCATGCCGTGACCGTGAACACGCGACGCATGGGCGGCGGCTTCGGCGGCAAGGAGACCCAGGGCAACCAGTTTGCCGCGCTTTCGGCGCTCGCTGCCAAGAAGCTCAAGCGTGCGGTGAAGTTCCGGCCCGATCGCGATGAAGACATGATGATGACCGGCAAGCGGCACGATTTCCTTGCCGAATACGACGTCGGCTTTGACGACGAAGGCCACATCCTTGCGGTGAAGACCAATTATGCCGCCCGCTGCGGCTTCTCGTCGGATCTGTCGGGGCCGGTCACCGACCGCGCACTCTTCCATGCCGACAACGCCTACTACTATCCCAACGTGTTGCTGACATCGGAACCGATCAAGACCAACACCGTCTCCAACACCGCCTTTCGCGGTTTCGGCGGCCCGCAGGGACTGGTGGGTGCCGAGCGCATCATCGAGGAGATCGCCTATGCAGTCGGCGTTGATCCACTTGAAATCCGCAAGCGGAATTTCTACGCCGCCGAGGGCGATGAGCGTTGCCTGACGCCCTATCACCAGAAGGTCGAGGACAATATCATCCACCGCATCGTCGAGGAACTCGAAGCGAGTTCCGACTATCAAGCGCGGCGGAACAGGATTATCGAGTTCAACAAGACCTCGAAGGTCATCCGCAAGGGCATAGCGCTGACCCCGGTGAAGTTCGGCATTTCCTTCACCTTCACGCCGTTCAACCAAGCCGGCGCGCTGGTGCATATCTATCAGGACGGCTCGGTGCACCTCAATCATGGCGGCACCGAGATGGGGCAGGGGCTCTACACCAAGGTCGCCCAGGTGCTGGCCGACGAGTTCCAGATCGATATCGACCAGGTGATGATCACCGCGACGACGACCGCCAAGGTGCCGAATACGTCGGCGACCGCCGCTTCGTCCGGCTCCGACCTCAATGGCATGGCGGCTTACGATGCCGCCCGGCAGATTAAGGACCGGCTTTATTCCTTCGCCGCCGAGCGCTGGCAGGTGCCGATCGCGGATGTGCATTTCCTGCCGAACCGGGTGCGGATCGGAGGTGAGGAAATCCCGTTCGCCCACTTCATCAAGCAGGCCTACATGGCCCGCGTGCATCTCTCGGCCGCCGGTTTCTACAAGACACCGAAGATCCACTGGGATCGCGCACGCGGCCAGGGTCGGCCGTTTCTCTACTATGCCTATGGCGCCTCCGTCTCCGAAGTGTCGATCGATACGCTCACCGGCGAATATCAGATGGACCGCACCGATATCCTCCACGATGTCGGCAAGTCGCTCAATCCGGCCATCGACAAGGGCCAGGTGGAGGGCGCCTTCGTGCAGGGCATGGGTTGGCTGACGACCGAGGAGCTCTGGTGGGACGACAAGGGCCGGCTGAGGACGCATGCGCCCTCGACATACAAGATCCCGCTCGCGTCGGACCGGCCGAAGATTTTCAACGTCGATCTCGCGGAATGGTCTGAAAATAAGGAGATGACGATCGGCCGTTCGAAGGCCGTGGGCGAGCCGCCCTTCATGCTCGGCGTATCGGTGCTGGAAGCGCTCTCGATGGCGGTGGCGTCGGTGGCGGATTACAAGGCCTGCCCGAAGCTGGATGCGCCCGCAACGCCTGAGCGGGTATTGATGGCGGTGGAACGGATGCGGGTGGTGTGAGCGCTTGAGAACTTCGTCCATGACCTTCGACGATTTCCTTGCCCAATCAGGCCCAGCGATCCTCATCGAAGTCACCGCCACCAAGGGCTCCGCCCCGCGCGACACGGGCACGTTCATGCTCGTCTCAATGACCGACATATGGGGCACGATCGGCGGCGGCAATCTGGAATTCGCGGCTATCGACTCGGCGCGTGACATGCTCTCGGCCGGCAAGTCCTCACAGACAATGCGCATCACGCTCGGCCCCGACAGCGGCCAATGCTGCGGCGGCGTGGTTGATCTTGCTCTGTCTGTCGCCGATGCCGCCGCTGCGTCAAGACTCAAGGTGAGGCTCAACCAGGAGAAGCTCGCCTTTCCGGATGTCTATCTGTTCGGAGCCGGCCATGTCGGGCGTGCGGTGGTCGTTGCGTTGAAGCCGTTGCCGCTCCACATCGTGGTGGTCGAGACTAGGCGCGAGGAGCTTGATGGCCTCGATCCGGATGCCGAAACCCGTCTGGCCGCGATGCCGGAAAGCCTCGTGCGCGACGTCAGGCCCGGAGGCGCGGTTGTCATCCTCACTCATGATCATGCGCTCGATTTCCTGATCGGCGCCGAGGCGCTCAGACGCGACGATCTAGGTTATGTCGGCATGATCGGCTCCAAGACCAAGCGTGGTGTCTTTTCGAACTGGCTCGTCCGCGAAGGCTACGACCACGATATGATCGATGGTCTCGTCCTGCCGATCGGCGGCAAGAAGCTGAGGGACAAGCGGCCGGAAGTGATCGCGGCGCTGGTAGCGGCGGAATTGCTCGCGGCACTGCTTTGAAAGATTTTGCGCCGCAATGCGAAATATGGTCATAGTCTTGGAAAAATAGACTGGGGACGCCGATGTATGAATATGCCATTGCCTGGGAATGGCTCTCCTTTGCCGTGCGCTGGCTGCACGTGATCACGGCTATTGCCTGGATCGGCTCCAGCTTTTATTTCATCGCATTGGACCTCGGCCTCGTGAAGCGTCCCGGCCTGCCCGAAGGCGCATATGGCGAGGAGTGGCAGGTCCATGGCGGCGGCTTCTACCATATCCAGAAATATCTCGTCGCACCCGCCAACATGCCGGAGCATCTGACCTGGTTCAAATGGGAGAGTTATGCAACCTGGCTTTCGGGCTTCGCCATGCTGGCCGTCGTCTATTATGGCGGCGCCGATCTCTTCCTGATCGACCGCCACGTGCTGGATGTCTCCGCTCCGGTCGCGATTCTGATCTCGATAGCATCGCTCGCCTTAGGCTGGATCTGTTACGATCTGCTCTGCAAGTCGCCGCTCGGTAAAAATACCTGGGGCCTGATGGTCCTGCTTTACATCGTGCTGGTCGCCATGGCCTGGGGCTATACGCAGGTCTTCACGGGCCGCGCGGCCTTCCTGCATCTCGGCGCCTTCACCGCCACGATCATGTCGGCCAATGTCTTCATGATCATCATTCCCAACCAGAAAATCGTCGTCGCCGACCTGATCGCCGGCCGCACGCCCGACCCTAAATACGGCCAGATCGCCAAGCAGCGTTCGCTGCACAATAACTATCTCACGCTGCCCGTGATCTTCTTCATGCTGTCGAACCACTATCCACTGGCTTTCGCCACCCAGTTCAACTGGATCATCGCGGCTTTGGTTTTCCTGATGGGCGTCACCATCCGGCACTGGTTCAACACCGTGCACGCCCGCAAGGGCGAGCCGCATTGGACCTGGCTGGTCACCGTGATCCTGTTCATCCTCATTATGTGGCTTTCGACCGTGCCCAAGGTGCTGACCGGCGAGCAGGATGCGGCATTGGCGCCGGCCTTCGAGCGCTTCAAATCCGACACCCATTTCGCCAAGGCATCCGAGACGATCTCCAGCCACTGTTCGATGTGCCATGCCGCGGAGCCCGTCTGGGAAGGCATCATCTCGGCGCCGAAGGGTGTGGTGCTGGATAGCGACAATGCAATCGCCATGCATGCCCGGGAAATCTATCTGCAGGCCGGGCGCAGCCACGCCATGCCACCGGGTAATGTCACCGACATAACGCTGGAGGAGCGCAAATTGCTGGCGGCCTGGTATGAGAGTGCGGTCGACGGTTAAGCGTCGAGGATATCGCTGAAGTCGCAGACATCACGGAAACGATGGAAGAAGTCCTCGATCTTCTCGCGGTTCTTGCCGGTGATTGCTGCGCCGCGGCCGCTGATGCCCTTGTTGAAATGCTGGGTCACGGGATTGACCTTGCCGAGTTCTTCGGCGAGCCGTGGAACGCCGGATTCCGGCATGCGCAGTTTGCTCGCGAGCTTTTCGGCAAGTTTCGTCTTGTCGCCCAGGATATCAGTCTCGTAGCTGATCCACAGTGGATTGATGTCACCAGCAGCCTCGCAGAGCGTCCAGGTCGAATAGTAGCGCATGAACCAGGGTAGGTAGATGTCTAGAAGCATGTTCATGCGGTCGTCGAATTCCATAGAGAACCAGCTGTCGGGAAGGCCGGAGGAGAGGTAGGCGTTGGGCGTGCCCGTGTGATACTTTCGGGTATGGTCGTCCAGGCTGACCAGCGTGTCAAAGACGTTGCGCTTGGTGATAACAGGCAAAACCCCATAGAGATTGAGCTGCTTGCCCAGGAACGGGGTGCAGATCATGTGATGATGCGCCATGTAGCCGTTGGGAATGAAACTGTTCGAAATAAGCGCCAGCTCGTCGACATCGTGTTCGCGTAACGCTCCGCCAAAGGCCGAATGGCCATATATCATTGCCGAGAGCAGCGTCAGACTCGCCCGTGCGAGATTGTAGGTCGTGGCCATCGCACTCGACAGGAAGGTCGAGCCGGTCTTGGGCGCCGAGGCGACGAGGATCCGGTGACTGGACGTGTTCACGGCCACCATGCGGGCCATGGCGATGCTCTTGCGCCAAGCATCGAAGGTGAAGAATTTCGAGGCGTCGGCGCCGGCGGGGAGGTGCGGAATGGCGAAGGGATGGATCCCAGCGCTCATCGCCAGGAGCTGCATCTTGAGCTCAGGATCCTTCTCGGCAAATGCCTGGTCGGCCGATTGCCGCGCCTGTGCGACATCCAGGACGCGCACAAGGCTCGTCGCAAAGGCGTTGACCTTCTCCTGGCGAAGATTGTTGTGCTCGTTCACGGTGTCCGTCACCTGTTCTGGCCGGGCGCGGCCGTTCGAAATATGTTTGAAACGGATTCAACTCTAAACATCGTAATCTTGTGTCAGGCTTTGTCGGGCACGCCATTTGTCGCGCGGCCCTACAGCGTTATTCGGACACGCTCGCCGGAACGTGTGGACCTTCACATCGCCATGGGTATGGTGGTATCCGTCGTAAATCACAGAACAACAAGGTAGCGAAATGATCCGATTGCTTCGTGGCCGCCTTCTTTCTTTCCGTCGCGAGCCGCGGGATATCGGTGACACCGGTGCCTATCTCTATGTCGAGGATGGTGGCCTGCTGATAGAGAACGGCCTCGTCGCCGCCATCGGCAACTATGCCGATATTGCGAAATCGGCACCCGACGATGTCGAAACGATGGACCATCGGCCACATCTGATCATGCCGGGCTTCATCGATCCGCATCTGCATTTTCCCCAGATGCAGGTGATCGGCTCCTATGCGGCAAACCTGCTGGAATGGCTGAACACCTACACCTTCGTCGAAGAACAGCGCTTCGCCGATCCAGCGCATTCCGCGCGGATTGCGGTGAAGTTCTTCGACGAATTGATCCGCCATGGAACGACGACGGCCGTTGCCTACTGCTCGGTTCACAAAGCCTCGGCGGACGCCTTTTTCGCCGAGAGTCTGAAGCGCAATATGCGGATGATATCAGGCAAGGTGATGATGGACCGCAACGCGCCGCCGGGCCTGCGTGATACGCCGCAATCCGGTTACGACGAGACGAAACAGGTGATTGCCGAATGGCATGGCAAGGGTCGCAACCATGTCGCGATCACGCCGCGCTTTGCGATTACCTCGACGCCCGAGCAGATGGAAATGTCCGGGGTCCTGGCGCGGGAATTCCCGGACCTGCATATCCAGACGCATCTGTCCGAGAATCTCGAGGAATGCCGTTTCGCCGCGGAGCTGTTTCCCGAAGCGCGGGACTATACAGACATCTACGCCCGTTACGGATTGCTCGGCGCCAGAAGCCTGTTCGGCCACTGCATCCATCTCTCCGAACGCGAGGCCGATGCAATGAGCGAGAGTGGCTCGGTCGCGGTGTTCTGCCCGACGTCCAATCTGTTCCTCGGCTCCGGCCTTTTCGGATTGAAACGCCTAGGCAGGCGCGACAGGCCCGTGCGGGCGGCGGTGGCAACCGATATCGGCGGCGGCACGTCCTATTCGATGCTGCGCACGCTCGACGAGGGCTACAAAGTGCTGCAGCTGCAGGGCGACCGGATGACGCCGCTCGAGAGCTTCTATCGCATGACCCTTGGTAACGCTGAGGCGCTGAGTCTTCAGGATCGGATCGGTACGCTCGATGTCGGCTCGGATGCCGACCTCGTCGTGCTGAACGCTGCTGCGACACCGGCCATGGCGCTCAAGATGGAGGTGGTCACCACGCTGGCCGAAGAGCTGTTCCTGATGCAGACGATGGGTGACGACCGGACGATCGCCGAGACCTATGTGGCGGGGGTGGCGGTGAAGTCGGGGCTTTAGACGGCGATTGAAACCTATCGATACAAGGTGTATGAATCGATCAATCCATACACACAGGAGGTTCGGATGCGAACCAATATCGATATAGACGATAAGCTCTTAAAAAGAGCCATGAAGATGACCGGTCTCAAGACGAAAAAGGCGGTCGTGGAAGAAGCGCTTGAGGAGTTAGTGCGGGAGCGCAAGGGCCGCGAGGCCCTCAACAGGCTTTGGGGTATCGGCTGGGAAGGTAATCTTGATGAAATGAGAACGGATTTTATGCCGGTTGAAGACAATGGTCTTCGTTGATTCCTCAGTTTGGATTGATGTTTTCAACAAGGTCGAGAGTCTGGAAGCACAAAAGCTCCTCAAAATCACGTCTACGAGAGATATCCTGGTCGGCGATCTGGTGATGTATGAAGTGCTGCGAGGCGCCCGTGACGATGTTCATGCGCGTCGCCTTGAAAAGGATCTCCGATGCTTTCGCATCGAACCGATTCTGAGTCCGGCTATTGCTCAAAAAGCGGCAGAAAATTACCGCAAGCTCAGATCGCTTGGGATCACCATCCGCAAAGACTCAGATATCATCATAGGTACATTCTGCATCGAGAACGGACACATACTCATGCACAAGGACAGGAGTTTCCTGCCCATGGTGCAACATCTCGATCTTGAAGATTACTAACCCTCACGCATCCGCGTATCTCTGCGGCTCACTCCGCAGCCGCTCAATATCCCGCTGCGGCGGGGCGCCGAACAGGCGCTTATACTCACGGCTGAACTGCGAGGGGCTGTCGTAGCCGACCGAATGGCCGGCGGTCGCCGCGTCATGCGCGCGCGTCAGGATCAGCCGGCGCGCTTCCTGAAGGCGCAATTGTTTCTGGTATTGCAAGGGGCTCATGGCCGTCGCATCACGAAAATGCTGGTGCAGTGATGATGTGCTCATGCCGGAGAGCGAGGCGACCTCCTCGATGGTGAACGACCTTGTGTAATTCTCCTTGATCCAGGTGATGGCGCGGCCGACATGGCGGTTGCGGTTCTGTGGCTCCAGCATGCGGCGGATGAAGGCGGCCTGGTCGCCCTTCAGCAGACGATAGAGGATTTCGCGCTCGATCAACGGCGCAAGCTCGGCTGCATCATCGGGCGTTTCGTGCAGTTTCAGCAGCCGGATGGCAGCATCGAGCAATTCGGGCGTGGTCTGGCTGATCGCCACGCCGAGGCAGGTCTCGGCTTGCGTCGGCGGCGATTTGAGCAGCATCTCGGCGCAGAGGTCGAGATCGAGTTCGAGGCGAACACAGAGATAGGGCTCCGTTTCGCTCGCTTCGATGACCTGGCCGGTCACAGGCAGGTCGACCGATACGAGCAGATGCTGCGATGGGCCATACTGGAAGACTTCCTGGCCCAGGATCACCTGCTTCCTGCCTTGCGCGATAATGCAGATCGCCGCCTTGTGCACGCCATGCATCGGCTCGCTGGGCGCAGATTTGCGGATCACGGTCAGGCGCGGCACCGCAGTCTCATGGAGGCCGTCAGTTTTAGCGTATCGTGCAATAAGGCTTGCAAGTTCCTCGAACCGTTCCATGCTTGTCTTCCGTCGTCGTGCGTTAATTCAGGTATTATGGCGATATTGATAGCCTAAAGCTCCAAATCTCCAAAGCGTAATTTTCGATGTTTGTAGAAATGTGCAATCATCGCGGAGAAATGGTCTACCACTTCAGGCGGTCTGGAGGCTATATCAATCCTCGTTGGATCAATCGAATTTCAATGAAGAAAGGAAAAACCATGACCGTAAAATCGCTTACCCATGTCATTTGGGATTTCCCTGTGATGCTTTTCAATATCATCAGCGAAAAAATCGCGAAATTTGTCGCGGATCGCAACGACGACGATGCGAGGTGGCTCAATGGCTAGAAACGGAATTTTGCTCAGCGCGCTGACGTTTTCGCTCTCGCTCGTCGCGGCGCTTGCTGCGTTCGGCTTCACGCCGGGCGATGCGGCCCGCAAGAAGAATGAGGAACAGGAGGTCGGGATGACGACACAATCCTATACCGGGCTCTGGGTGACAGCCGATGGCTACATCCAGCACCGGCTGCTGCCTGGCGGCCGCTATGTCGAAGGTCGCGGCGAACGGGAGAAGGCCTATGAGGGCCAGTACCGTCTCGTCGGTGATCACATCGAATACCAGGACGACACCGGCTTCATCGCCGACGGGGACTTCAAGGATGGTATCCTCTACCATGCCGGAATGGTCCTCTATCGCCGCGATAGCTGAGCTAGTCTTTGGCAAATGAAGGATGAAAGGCGGCGGTCGGTATCGACTGCCGCCTTTTGGTTTGATGAGGTTATGTTTCGATCAGCTCGAACCTGTCGACATCGACCAGGCCCTTGTCCGAAATCTTGAGATGCGGGATGACCGGCAAGGGCAAAAAGGCCAGTTGCAGGAAGGGCTCCTGCAACGTGGAGCCCAGTGCGAATGCTGCCTGGCGGAGGTGATGCAGGGTGTCGCGGACGCTTTCATAGGGCTCCAGGCTCATCAGGCCCGCGACCGGAAGCGCGATCTCGCCGGTCACCTTGCCATCCTCGACGACCACGAATCCGCCCTTGATCACGGAGAGGCGGTTGGCGGCCAGCGCCATGTCCTCGTCGCTTGCGCCGACGACGCAGATATTGTGGCTGTCATGGCCGACCGTCGAGGCGATCGCACCCTTTTTCAGGCCGAAACCCTGGACGAAGCCGGTGGCGATATTGCCGTTCTTGCCGTGGCGTTCGATGACCGTGATCTTCAGGATGTCGTTGCCCAGGTCGATTGTCGCCTGGTTGCCTGAATTGGGCAATCGGTAGCGGCGGTGTTCGGTGATGATCTTGCCGGGGATGACGCCGAGCACCGAGGTTACGCCGTTGCGTGCCGGGACCGCGAAATCCGCCGCCGAGACAGGCCGTGCCCTGACGCTGTCGAGGCCGACCGGTTCCACGAAATTGCGGGTGGTGAAGAGTTCCGGCGTCACATGCCGTCCGCCGGAGAAGACCATGCCGGCCTTACAGTCTTCGAGATTGTCGATGACCACGAGATCGGCGCGCCAGCCCGGCGCCACCAGCCCGCGGTCGCGGAGCCCGAATGCACGAGCGGCTGATATCGAGGCGGCGCGATAGACGGCGAGGGGTTCGGCGCCGTTGGCGATTGCCGTGCGGATCATGTAATCGAGATGGCCCTGCTCGGCGATATCGAGCGGATTGCGGTCGTCGGTGCAGAGCGCGATGAAGGGCGACAGGCGCTCGGTGATAATAGGCAGCAGCGCATGCAGGTCCTTGGAGACCGAGCCTTCTCGGATGAGGATGTGCATGCCCTTGCGGATCTTCTCCATCGCTTCAGCGGCGCTGGTGCATTCGTGATCGGTGCGGATGCCGGTGGCGAGATAGCCGTTGAGATTATGGCCGGAGAGCAGCGGCGCGTGGCCGTCGATATGGCCGTCCTGAAAGGCCGCGAGCTTGGCGAGCGGTATCGGGTCCTTGTGAATGACGCCGGGGAAATTCATCATCTCGGCGAGGCCGATGACCTTGGGATGCTTGCGGAACGGCAGCAGCCGCTCGATCGGCAGGTCGGCGCCGGAGGTCTCCAGATGCGTCGCCGGTACGCAAGACGAGAGCTGGACGCGGATGTCCATGATCGTTTCGAGTGCCGAATCGAGGAAGAATTGCAGGCCTTCGGTGCCGAGCACATTGGCGATCTCGTGCGGATCGCAGATCACCGTGGTGACGCCATAGGGCAGGACGCAGCGGTCGAATTCGAGCGGCGTGACCAGCGAGGATTCGATGTGGAGATGGGTATCGATGAAGCCGGGGACGACGATCCTGCCCGAGACGTCGATTTCGGTTCTGCCCGTATAGTCGCCGCAGGTGCCGACGATACGGTCACTTGTGATCGCGATGTCGGAGGCGACCAGTTCGCCGGTGACGAGATCGAAGAAGCGGCCGCCTTTCAGCACGATGTCGGCCGGCTCGCGGCCGGTGCCCTGGTCGATCATCCGTTCGAGATTGTGCATGCGCGGCTCCGATTCACGATGCAGTTCAGTGTATCTGCGAGGACGCGGGAAGCAAATTGAAAAGCGTCAGAGCCAGTTGATCCGCTTGAGGACCAGAAGAGTGGCGACAGATGTAACGATGATCGCACCGACGATGGCGACGAATGCCCAACCTTCGTGGACGCCGGGTATGCCGCCGACATTCATGCCGAACAGGCCGGCGACCAGGCTCGGCGGCAGAAGCAGCGCTGCGAGTGCCGCGAAGCGGTTGGAGTTGCGGGCGATGCGCTCGCTGATGACGGTCGACAGGTCGTCATGCAGGATGCCGGTGCGGTCGCGGATGGCGTCGAGATATTCGATGAAGCGCATCAGCTTGTCGATCACTTCGCGGAACCGGAGTTTGTCGCGCTCCTTCAGCCACGGCGCGTCGTCGTGCTCGATGCGGTTGAGCGCATCGCGCTGCGGCGCCAGATAGCGGCGGAGCTGGACCGAGCGGCGGCGAAGCTGCTTGAGGCGGCCGCGCACCGCGCCTTCCTCGCCCTGGAACATCAATTCGTCAAGCTCGTCGACCTCCTCGTCCATGCCGTCGAGCACCGGTTCGAGATCGCGAACCAGCTTGTCGCTGACCAGCGCCAGCAATTCACCCGTCTGCTTGGGTCCCTTGCCGGTTTCGAGTGCCAAGCGGATGTCGCGCAGCGCGGTGATGTAATGGCCGCTGTCGCGCAGGCTGACCAGCCTGTGATCATCGACCCAGATATGCAGCGGCACGAGATCGATCTCGGAGGTGTCGCGCTCGATCTCCTCGGGCGGCGAGGCGCAGAGCCCGCGCAGGATGATCAGCAGGCCATCATCGATCGGCTCGACGCGCGGGCGGGAATCCTCGGCCAGCAGGGCTTCCGCCACCAGCGGATCGAAGCCGCTTTTGTTGGTGATCCAGTCGACGGTGGCGTCATGGTCGCGCTCGAAATGGAACCAGACCGCCCCGTCCGCCGGCTTCCAGTCGCACATGGCTGATGTATCGAGCGGTGTGCAACCGCCCTTGCCATCGAGCAGCAGCGCAAAACGCAGGCCCGGCTCGTCGCCATAGCGGATGACTGGTTTGACCTGTTCCAGCATCTCTTGCTCTTTCTGCTGCCTACCCATTTCGCCACCATGATAGGCGCGAAGCGGGGGAAGGTGAAGAGGCGATGTGGCCAGCGGTGCCGGTCTGATGCTGGTGTTCATGAAGACCTCGATAGGGCATGGGTTCGCGTTCACGCGGGCGGTTTGGCTCCGTGGTATGGCGCATTCTCACTCCCGATCCTTGGCCCAAGGCATGAAGGATCGGCCGGGGCACGTCGCCGTGCCAGGTTTAGTGGCTGCCTTGCGACAGCCGGTAAGACACGTCTCCGTGCCCCGTTCGGTGTCTTTTCATCCGCGAACTCGACCGTCTGCGCCCATCCTGATCCCGGACCTGAAATTTCCAGGGGGATGGGTTTGTGTGCGATACAACGCACGCCACGGGTACCTGGCCTTGTCAAGCGTCACCCGGGGGAGGTCCCTTCTCGCGGACGCCCGAGGCGGAGACTCACGTCTTTCCCCCGCAACCGGCACCGGTCCCACCTCCGCCCGCATCGCCATGCGGGGTTAGCCGAGGGTGGCACGGGGTGATTCTCTCACAGGTTTGAGGAGCGGGGATGGGTGCAAAGGAATATTTTCTCATATTTTTTATAAGATGTTGATTTTATGGAGAAGAAATTTATTTAGAAGCACCTGACCGGATCTTTCGTGCCTGTATCTCGCGACGTCCGTTATGCGGGCCGGCAATTTGCAGTTTCGACGACGGTATCCAGCTTAGATTTCCTTACATAGTTTCCTTACGGAAATCGTTGCTCAATTGCATGCGTCGATGGCGCTGCATTGAGTGTCAAGAAAACGGTCGTTTTCCTGACGTGGAAAGCATAGCGGTTCTGGTCGTTACCCTTGGAATGGGACCACGATTGCACTCATTGTCCCGAAAATCTTGATTTATCGGAGAAACTCCAAATACGTGCCTGGTAAGGTCACATTCCATCCTATTCTATTTCGAAGTCTTTTACGGCCGCATCGATCGCCTCTTTGAGAGAAGCGTAACCTGTTGCCCGCTGTACCGGAGATACATCAAGAAAAAGCTCAACGGCATTCTTCATCAATCCTTCGCGTTTAGATATTTTATCATCGCGATAATATCCATCCACGCTCTGGACGTAGAAATATCCCGTTTCAATATCCTTGAAGCATAAGAACATAAAAATCATGTCTTCTGCTTTGGATTTACGCCATACTTCTATCTTCTCAAACATACTTACCCTCAATCAATTGGACTCCAGCGACCGGACTTTATTCTATCAAGTGTATTGGCGCGAGGATTATGGAACTGCGTAACAAATTTTCCGTCTTGATTTGTTACCACAACCTTATCGCCTTTTACGCTGATCGTGTTCCCAGTATCGTTATCTTTAAAGGTGCGCCCTTCACGCACTACCCGAGATCGGTCACCTACGTTCCGCGACGGGTCTGTTCTTGCTTCATCCGCTCGTTGCTGTCCATGCTTCGTATTTTTGTCATTGTTTTGATTTGTCATCTGAACGGCGTTGCCGTAAGAATTTGCGACATCTTGTACGCCGTACCCAGCCACCGCAGCTGATGCAGTATAGCCTGCCACAGCAGCCGGGACGCTTACCGGAGTAGCACCACCAAGCGTCACGCCTTCTGAAAGGCCGAACGCGCCGGTTGTCCCAAACGCCATACCTAAGCCAGCTCCGATTTTTGAGATCCCCGTATAGGTACGCGAATCCCACGCCATTCGATTAAGCACTTTGCTTGCGTAATCCGCATTGGCAGCCAGATTGTCGAAGAAGCCCCCATTCTTTGGGTGCATCTTTTCGAGGTCTTCTGGGGTCGGTGGGTCGAAACCGGATCCAAGAGCGCCCATCGCGTCAGTTGCTTCATCCGACTGATGACCGTTCCGATCGCTCTTATTAACCGGGTCGTTGTCGGAGTAGGCATACCTATTCGTTCCGACGCCAGGCAGAGTTGGGTCCCAATCATCTGGTGAGATGAACCGCGCATTGGCCGCCCAGCCGAACGACAGCACCATCAAGCAGGCCACGAGCATCAAGCTCATGACCCTTGCGACCATCGATTTCCCCAAATCCTTCATCTTCAATCGTCCCCTTCGTCAATCTCTCAAAACGGCTTTGCGGAGTCACGCCAGCCAAGCGCCTCGGCCTCGTCGAACGCCGCCTTGTTCTGGCGATAAAGGTCGTTCGCGTAGGCCAGCACATCCGGCGGAAGCTCATTCAGGTTGGTGTAGCGGCTGATCACGTCGCGTTTGATGAACAGCGTCAGGATGGTCGCCCGCGTCAGCTTGAGAGGCACCGAATCCGGCGCGTGGCGGAGCAGCCGCTCGGACACAGCCATCGCATCCTCCAGCCGCCCCTGTTCCATCAACTGCGAGACCAGCATGCCCGATACGGTGGTGGCGATCAGTTCTTCGCGAGGAAGGCCGCGAAGATAGACGCCGTTCTTCACAGCATCGTCGTTGATGTCGGGCATCAGCTTGCGATAGTGGCTCTCGCGGGTGAAGCCGCCGCCCGAAGTGGCTTCGAGATTCCACTCGCGGCCCTCGCTATCGGTGAACTTCACCAGGTTATGCCAGGGGGCGAGCGCCAGCGTCATTTTCAGGCCCATACGGTTGCCGAGCACCATCATCAGCGTCGGCATGGAGACGCAATTGCCCTGCCGCGCTTCAAGGTAATAAGAGAGCAGGCGGGTTTCCGGCCGCTTACCGAGCGGATCGACACGGTCATAGGCGAACACTTTTCCACCGTTCCATGGTCCCGGCTCGTAGAGATAACGCCGGAGAACGGCGAGCTTGTCGAAATCGGTTGTTGCGCCTGCCTGCGTTCGCATGCGCTCGATGTCGGCGGCCATCTGGTCGATGATCTTGAGGCTTGCCGCGACATCGACGCCCGGCTCGACCATATGGTCGATCGTCAGCTTGATTTCGGCCGAGTCACGATCGCCCGTGAACAGGGCTTCGACCTGGGTTTCCAGCTGTGCGTTGTGGAATTCAGCTGAATAGGCGAGCTGTGCAGCAGGCGTCATAAAGACAACTATCGCCATGATGATCGGTCGCAAAAACATTCAAAACCCCTATGTCCCTGCTACCACTGGTATTTTGCGGCAAACGGGAGTGTCAAGGCGAGTGCAATGCCCCTTTAAATCATTTCTGTGGGCAACCGCTCCGGCATCGACGGGTCGATGGCGCCAAGCGGAACGACAACCTCCATCAGCGTCGAGCCCACTCGGAGGAACAGGGGCGCATCTTCTGAAGACATGCGTTTCCACCGCCAATGCGTCTCCTAATTGTCTGAATTTAAAGGGGTTTGGCCGCATGATATATGATAAACGCGGTATTATCATATATAGCGGTGTCGCTCGCGATAACGTGCCATAGCTTCCTTACAGAATTCGATATCCGGTTTCCGGTCGTTTTCCATACTTCCGCCGGGAGTTTAGCTACGGACTTCTGCCTGCCAATGAAGGGGAAGGAGGTGCGTGACGTGAATACCGCGGCGTGACTTGCCGGAGGCGTTCGGCAACTGGGATTCCATTATCCGCCTTGCCCTCGACGAGGCACACGAACCGGGGAAAACCTTACGAAATTCACCTCCGACGACGGGAAAATCAGATCGACAGCTTGCCCTATTTGGTGGCGTAACTACAGATTGTGTTGTTGTGCAAAACGCTTAGGATCATCTGGGTTAAGCGGATTGATTTTTCCGAACGTTGCATTCGAATCAAACGTTTGTACATTTCGCGCCAAGCAGCCGCAAAGTAATTCTATCGCAACTTTAAGTTAACAGGCATATGCTGGCCATAAGTGATTCGGTCCCTGTATCGGAGACATACCTCATGGCATCCCGTCCGCGTCGACAGAAGCTCCCCCGAAGATCCGCTGTTGAAACCATGCAGCGCCTTGAGGGCATCGTCGCCTCGGCGATGGATGGGATCATTACCGTCGATGACGAACAACGGATCATCCTGTTCAACCCGGCCGCCGAGCGCATGTTCGGCCTGTCAGCCGCCGAGGCGCTTGGTCAGCACATTTCCCGCTTCATGCCGGAACGCTATCGCCCGACCCATGCGGCGCATATCCACCGCTTCGCCGAGACCGGTGTAACCAATCGCCAGATGGGGTCGCTTGGCGCCATCAGCGGATTGCGCGCCGACGGTGAAGAATTCCCGATCGAGGCGTCCATCTCGCAGGTGGAAGTGGGCGGTGAGCGCCTGTCCACCGTCATCCTGCGCGATATCACCGAGCGCAAGGCGGCCGAGGACGCGCTTCTGGAAAGCCGCCGGCGAATGGAAGGCATTGTGGAATCGGCGATGGACGCGCTGATCACGGTCGATGAGAATCAGCGGATAGTGCTGTTCAACCCGGCCGCCGAGCGCATGTTCGGGGTCACGGCCGAACATGCGCTCGGCGCGCCGATCGAGCGGTTCATCCCCGAGAGGTTTCGCCACGGACACGCCGAGCATATTCGCCTGTTCAAGGAAACCGGGGTGACCAACCGACGGATGGGGGCGCTCGGGGCAATCAGCGGCCTGCGTGCCAATGGTGAGGAATTTCCGCTGGAAGCGTCGATCTCGCAAATCCAGATCGGCGAGGGCAAGCTTGCAACGGTGATCTTGCGCGATATCACCGAACGCAAGGCCAACGAAGACTCTCGCCAACTGCTGGCCCGTGAGGTGGATCACCGCGCCAAGAATGCGCTGGCTGTCGTCCAAGCCCTGGTCTCCCTGACTCGCGCCGATACCAAGGAAGCGTTCGTCATTGCAATTCGAGGTCGTGTGTCGGCGCTGAGCCGGGCACATTCCCTGCTTGCCCAGAATAGGTGGGAGGGCGCTGACTTGGCAGCGATTATCTCGGACGAAACAAGGGCCTATCAAGAGGTAAATCAGCTGCAGCTTGAAGGTCCCACCGTTATCCTTGGTCATAATGCCGTTCAACCCATCAGCCTGCTTATCCACGAACTCGCGACCAATGCCGTCAAATATGGGGCGCTGTCGGTCTCGGGGGGGCGTGTCGACGTATCATGGCGGATATTGCCCGCATTTGAGCTGGAGCTTCGCTGGATCGAGCACGGAGGACCACCCGTGCAGAAACCTGAATCCAAGGGATTCGGTTCGGTCTTGATGAAGGAAGTCGCTACCCGCCAATTGTCCGGTCAAGTCGATATCACGTGGCCGATGTCGGGCATGTGCTTTGTCGCGACATTGCCCTCTTCGGTCTACCGTCCCGACATTGCCGCCGGCGCGGCTGCTGGCAAGGCCGATCCGCATAACGCCGGCTCGCGGCGGCGGATACTTGTCGTCGAGGACGAGGTGCTTATTGCAATGGAGTTATGCACGGAACTTGAGTCACGAGGCTGGGAAATCGTCGGGCCGGCTGCGACCACCGACGAGGCTATGCGGCTCATCGACGGCCCATCGCTTCCCGATGTCGCCGTCCTGGATGTTAACCTCGCAGGTCAGCTGGTCTATCCCCTGGCGGAATGGCTGCGGTCACACAATGTGCCCTTCCTGTTCTGCACGGGATATGAGCAACTCGATGATCATAAGCGCTTCAGCAATTGGCCGACGATCCGAAAGCCGGTGAACATGACCCTGCTGGACGGTGAACTGAACCGCATCCGCCATCTCATGTGATCAAGAAGATGTCTCGCGACCTATTCCGAGCTTTGCCGGCGCCTCGATAGGCGCGCGTTCGCTCCTGTTCCAGCGGGAACTGAGACTGCATGGCAAATCATGCAAAAGGCCCGCACACGATTGAGCGGCATAGGTCATGAAAGAGGAATTGTTCGATGTTTCGATTTGCGTTTGTTGGATCTGTCATTCTGATGCTGACGAGCGGCGCCACCGCTGCGGAGGAGGTTGAAGCTCCGATACTGGTCGATCTCTTTGTCAACACCTGCATGCGCCGGCCGGCACTGCCGAGCGAATTGGACCGGATCGCGTCCCAGCTGGGCTTCGTCAGCGAAAATGGCGCGATCTCCGTCGAGCTGGAGAGCGGACCTAAGATTGACATCCTGTATTTTGCGAAATTGATGGTGCGAGGAGAGAAAGTCGGCATTTCCGCATTCTTCTATGGTCCCATCGAAGCGCCCACTGTTTCCTGTAAGGTGGGCTCTCTGAAAGCATCCACTGACGGCCTTCCAGAGCTCATCGAACAATCCGTTGAGACATACGAACGGTCTGAGAAGGTCATTGCCGACGGCAATGGGCTTCAGACCAAATGGCGTCTGAGGGCTGGGGACAGCGGCGATACGCTCGAGCTGCGGTCGTACCAACATCCGGCACCGCGCGCCTCAATCAACATAGAATATCTAGGCGCCAAGCGCTGAAGGCTCCCGTGGACGGAAGGGTTCGATGAAACCCGCGTCATGCGTTGTCACCCCGCCGCCGCTTCAAAAACCGCCAGTTGCGCCTCGAAGGCGCGCTTGTAGGCGGGCCGCGCCTTGCCGCGTTCGACATAGTCGGCAAGGTTGGGATATTCCTCCAGCAGGCCGGAACCTTCCAGCCGGCGCAGCACCAGCACCATAATGATGTCGGCGGCGCTGAAGGCGCCGTCGAGCCAGTCGGCCTCGCCGAGATGGGCCGAGAGTTGGCCGAGCCGCGTGCGGATGCGGTCGAAGACCATGGACAGGCGCTCTTCGTACCAAGGTTTGTCGCCTTCCGTGAACCTGGCAATTTCGCGATCGACGATCGGCGGCTCCATCGTGCCGACCGCGGCAAACATCCAGGTGATCGCGCGCGCCCTTGCATCCGGATCTTCGGGCAACAGGCCTTTGTGGCGCTCGGCGATACGGAGAACGATGGCGCCGGACTCGAACATGCCGAGTGCGCCTTCCTCATAGGTCGGGATTTGCCCGAAGGGCTGGAGCGCGAGATGGGCGGGCTCTTTCATCGTCTTGAACGACACGAGACGGACATTATAGGGCTGGCCGACTTCCTCGAGCGCCCAGCGAACGCGCATGTCGCGCGCCAGGCCCCTGCCACGATCGGGCGAGCTTTCAAAGGCTGTGATGGTGATCGTCATCCTTGGTCTCCTTGGCTGTCTGATTTCAAGACGCTTGGCCAGACGGGATTCCGACATCCATATCAGGAATAACGCTCACCGTCAGGTCAGGGGCTTGGCACGCGCACGGCGATCCCCAGGCAGCAGAAACGTCATGACGACTGCAAGGGCGGCGGCGACAGCCACGGCGAGATAGATGCCGCCGAAGCTTTGGGTCGAGGTCTTGATCACGCCGCCGAGGAAATTTCCCGTCGTGCCGCCGATGCCCTGCAGCACGGTGCAGATGCCGAATATGGTGACCGCCATGCGCGGCAGGGCACGATGGGAGACATAGGCCGGCAGCAGGCCGTAGATGGGGTAGAAGCCGAGGGAAAAGAGGATGCCTGATACGATCGACAGTTCCATCGACGGATGAAGCACCATCAGCGCGCCGGCTGCGAGGAAGGTCAGGTAGCAGAACAGCATGGCGTGGCGGGAGCCGAGACGCGAAGAGATCGTGCCCACGATGAAGCCGGCTCCGATACCGACCGCGCCGATGGTTGCCCAGAGCCATGAGGCAAAGCCGACCGAATAGCCCAGTTCCTCGCGCAGGAACGGCGAGAGATACGTGAGATACGGATAGGGCATCATGCCGTTGACGAAGCCAAGCGCGAAGATCAGCGCCACCCATGGCATGGCCGAGCGCAGGCTCGCCGAGCCGGCCGATGACGTGGGCGTTTCCGGGCCGGTCGCATCATGGAAGAGACCCCCCCGCCCGAACAGGATATGGGCGGCGATCGCCAGCGCGACGGTGGCCGCGCCGGTGACGTACCAGACCATCTGCCAGTGGCCATTGCCGGCGAAGACCGGGACCAGCGCGCTGTTGGCAAGCACGCCATAGGATGGCGCGCCGGAAATCAGGCTCATGGCAAAGCCGCGTTGTTCGGTGCTCACCACGCGCGAAGCGAGATCGATCATCGGCACGAAGGTCGATGCGCCCGTTCCGCCGGCAAGCATCAGGAGAATCGCGACCAGATAGAGATTGCCTGTAAGGGGGACGCTCGAGAGGCAAAGCCCGCAGAGCGTGACCGAAGCCACGACAGTCCTTGCCGCACCGATGCGGTGGACGAGCCATGTCGCGATCAAGGCGAATGCCACCGTGGAAAGCTGCACCAGGCCGGTCACGGTACCGACATAGGCATAGCCGAAGCCGAGGTCCTGGCGCATATCGGGAATGATCTGGGAAAACAGGGCGATGCCGAAGCCGTAGCATGTCGCGACGCAGGCGATCATCACGGCGACGAGAAGGCTGATCGAGGGCGCCGTGCTATTCATGGCGATTGCGGCGCATGGGCAAGTGCGCTCCCGTCTCGTTTCGAGAGCACCATCATCCCGCAGAGAGCTGTCAACGGCCTGTCCGCCAGCGACGCCGGTTGCTGCTCCGAGCTATCGAACTTCATGCCGATTGCAGCCTGTCAATCCTGCTGGAATTTGCAGGGCCATTGGGTGGGCTTCTTCAATCCCGGCGGGAGCACGGTCTTGTCGTCGCCGCAGGACATATCGAGCTGCCACTGGGTCAGCCTGGTCGCGGCCGAGAGGTCGGCGCCTTCGACGCGGGTGAGAAAGAAGAAGGCACGGTCGAAATCGACCGGGGCGGAAAAGCTCGCTTCCCGAAAATCGGCACGCGCCAGGTTGGCGAGCGCAAAGCGGCTGCCGCCGACATCGGCGCCATCGAATTGCGACCGGCCCAGATCGGCCTTGGTGAAATCGACCTTGGAAAGCTTGGCATTCGCAAAGTTCGAGCGTTGAAGCTCGGCGCTTTCGAAACTCGCGCCGTCTGCGCTGATGCCGGAAAAATCGGTGCGGTAGGCCTCGACCCTGGCAAAGCGCACGCCCTTGGCGCTGGAGCCGGCCAGGGTCGCACGCACCAGTTTGGCCTTTTCCAAATTGGCGCCGAGCAGGTTGGCATCCTTAAGATCGGTCGTGGTGAAATCCGCACCCATGAGCTTGGCATCCCCGAGATCGCTGCCTCCGAGCATCAGGAGTTTCTTGTCGCAGCCCTGCCAGTCGATGCCGGGTGTCGGCGCTGCGCGGCAGTCATCGGCTTGTGCATCCCAGGAAAATCCGAGGAGCCCTGTGATCATCAAGGAGCAATAGAGCGTGGATTTCAAAAATGCCTTCATTGCTTTCTCCCGGATCTGGCAGCCGACTGCCACCATAGACTCATGTAGTGGACGAAGCACCAGTATCCAACACTTTCATTGTGACATGTGATTGGAGCCTTTCATTCAATAATGAAAGGCTTTAGGGGCGGTGCGGATAGATGCCCACACCGCGCGCCGATTTCGCGGCGTCATCGGTGACGGCGTCATCGCATCAGGCCGGCCGCGCGGAGAGCGTCGTTGATGACCTTGGCGATCTTTCCATCCTGAGCCTTGCCGTTCGGCTTGGGCCTCGCGTGACGCAGTGCCCGTTCGATGACGGAGGCTGCTGCGCCGGGGCTCTCTTGACGGTTCGTGCCGCTGGCGGCTTCGGCCTCTTCGATATCAGCATCGGTGGCGAGACCCCAGGAACGCGCGATCCGCACCGTGGACGAGATTCCCGCCTCGAGCATGTAGGGAGCGGCTTTGCCGACAGGGCTATCGCTTTTTGTCGCCAGGGGAACGCCGTGACCCATCCCTTGAATGGAATAGGTTTCGATGACCTCGCGGCCTTTCGCATCGACCCATGCCTTGCGGATATGGCCGTTGACGTCCTCGGTTCGTGCGGGTTCGGCCAATGTGTGGACGCCACTCCATTGCCTGGCGATCTGGTCGGCATTCCTGGGCCGGACGGTCTGGTCGTGGGTGCCGTGCCAGATGGAAACCGAGGGCCAGCGCCCGATATGCTTCGACGCGGCTTTCAGGGCGGATTGAAGCTTGACGTCCGTCGGCGGATTGCGGCCCTGCATGCGTTCGAACGCCTCGCCGACCGTGCCGGCGAGGCCGTAGGGCAGGCCGGCAATGATGGCGCCGCCCGAGAAGATATCGGGATAGACCGACAGCATGACATTGGCCATCGCGCCGCCCGCCGACAGGCCTGTAACGAAGATCCGGCTGGGATCGATGCCCTGGGACTCGACGAGATGGCCGATCATCTGCCGGATGGACAGGGCCTCTCCCTTGTCGCGCCCGATGTCGCCGGGCTCGAACCAGTTGAAGCAGACATTGGCATTATTGGCCCGCTGCTGCTCGGGATAGAGCACGGCGAACCCCCGCCGTTCGGCAAGTTCCGACCAGCCCGAACCCGCGGCATAGCCTTCGGCTGTCTGCGTGCAGCCGTGCAGGGCAACGACAAGCGGGGTATTGGGAGCCATGATGGAGGGCAGAAAGAGCCATGCCTTCAGCGATCCTGGATTGGTGCCGAACTTGGTGATTTCCACCAGGCGGTGCTCATAAGACGGCTTTTGCAATTTCGTCTCCTTGGGCCGCATTATCGGCCGAAAACTTCATGTAGGGACGATTGCTGCAATGCACAATTTATTTTCGGGATTTGGCTACGGTCATATTATCTAACGCGCGCCATCTTCTCGATCGCCTGGATTGCCGTCGCCCTCCCATCCGGTGGCGTTCCTTCGGCGCTCAGTGGGCGATGATCCTCAGCGGCGGACAATCCACCCTTGGCGGCGGCTTCATGATCACGCAGTCCCTGGGCACTGTTGCGTCGTCGATGCTGGACGTCGTTCCCTATGAGGGGGTCGGTGCGTTTTACTTCCTGCTTTCGGCCGTCTGGTTGACCGTTGCAGCCTATCGCAACACGAATGCCAAGTTTTGAACGGGTGCGCCTTCCAAATATTCGGGGCGTAGTTCGCAACCGTTCCACTATCGGCGGATACTGCCGAAAAAACGCGGACCGAGACGTCCTGAGGTCATGCGCGCGCGCTGGCGCCGCCTGCTTATTCCAGCTCGGCGCGTGCCTCCTGCCAGTGAGGATAAGTGACGTAGGCTGTTGTCGCTCCTTGCTCTTGAGAACGGATGGTGACCGACTCACCCTTGGGCATGTAGATGATCTCGCCCGGACCAGCGGTAACCGTGCCCGCGTCTGTGGTGACCGATAGCCGTCCCTCCAAAACGACCATAACATCATCGACGGCGATCGTTTCGACGAGGCTTTGGTTCGGCCCGTAGCGGCCGAAGCCGATGGTGATAGATCCACCTTGGCGCTGGTCGATCATATTCCCGACAAACACGTCTCCGTCCTGTCCCGGCGAACGTTCGAGCGATGCGTCGGCGATGGCGAACTTGCGAACTTTCATGAATTCCTCCGTTTCGCGAAGACCACAGCGATAACGGCAATCAACGCTTTGGTCGGGCACCGAGTTCAATCAGGTTGCCACAGGCTTTCTAACGCGCCTGAACAGAGGTGATCGCCTCTGGGAAAACGTTGCGGATTCGGCAAGGTCTCAACAAGAAGGGCGGCCTCGCGGCCGCCCTTCTTCATTTCAAATCCGAATCGCGCCTCAGGTGTTAGCCACCAGCACTTCGCGCAGCTTGCCGAACAACTCGTCGATATGGCTCTTCTCGATGATCAGTGGGGGTGACAGCGCGATGATGTCGCCTGTCGTGCGGATCAGCAGGCCCTTCTCATAGGCCTTGAGGAAGGCGGAGAAGGCGCGCTTGGTCGGCTCGCCATCGATTGGCTTGAGTTCGATGGCGCCGATCAGGCCGATGTTGCGGATGTCGATGACATGAGGGCAATCCTTGAGCGAATGGATCGCCTCTTCCCAATAGGAGGCCATCTCGGCGCCGCGGGTGAGGAGGCCTTCTTCCTTGTAGGTGTCGAGCGTGCCGAGCGCGGCGGCGCAGGCGATCGGGTTGCCCGAATAGGTGTAGCCGTGGAAGAACTCGATCATGTGCTCGGGGCCCTGCATGAACGCGTCGTGGATCTCGTCGGTGACGAAGACGGCGCCCATCGGGATCACACCGTTGGTGAGGCCCTTTGCGGTGATCATGATATCCGGCTTGACGTCGAAATATTGTGAGGCGAACGGCGTGCCCAGGCGGCCGAAGCCGGTGATGACTTCGTCGAAGATCAGCAGGATGCCGTGCTTGGTGCAAATCTCGCGCAGCTTCGTGAGATAACCCTTGGGCGGCAGGATGACGCCGGTGGAGCCGGCGACGGGCTCGACGATGACGGCGGCGATGGTCGAGGCGTCATGCAGGGTGACGATGCGCTCGAGTTCCGACGCGATATCGCCGCCATGTTCCGGCACGCCCTTGGTGAAGGCGTTCTTGTCGGGAAAGTGGGTATGCGGCATGTGGTCGACGCCGGTCAGCAGCGTGCCGAACATCTTGCGGTTGGAGACGATACCGCCGACCGAGATGCCGCCGAAATTGACGCCGTGATAGCCGCGCTCGCGGCCGATCAAGCGGAAGCGCGAGCCGTTACCCTTTGCGCGGTGATAGGCGAGAGCGACCTTGAGGGCGGTCTCGACCGATTCCGAACCGGAATTGGTATAGAGGACGTGGTTCAGGCCTTCGGGCGCGATGTCGACGAGGCGGTTGGCAAGTTCGAAGGCCTTGGGATGGCCGAGCTGGAAGGCGGGGGCGTAATCAAGTTCGGCGGCCTGTTGCTGGATGGCTTCGACGATTTTGGGGCGGCAGTGGCCGGCATTGACGCACCAGAGACCGGCAGTGCCATCGAGCACGGTGCGACCGTCATGGGTCTTGTAATACATGTCCTTGGCGCTGACGAAGAGCCGCGGTTCCTTCTTGAACTGGCGGTTGGCGGTAAACGGCATCCAGAACGCCCGCATGTCGTTGGGCGTCGAATTCAGGCGGTTTGACATTTCGTTCTCCGGGAACAGGTCTTGGCGGCGCGATATCCTACAAAAAGGAGGCGAAGCCGTGGAAATTCGGCAGTTCGGCCTGATAAAGCGGCGCATTCTTCATCGCCGCGCAAACTACCAAGCGGCATTGCCGGGTCAAGGGAGGCAAGCGAATTTCATAAGAGATCACCGGAATTGATCCATATCGACCGCAGGACAAGGCCGAGGCAAGGTTTCGGTGCAACTTATGGCTTCGGAGCGCAGTCTTGATTCAGGGCGAATTCATCGGCCGTGCTCTGCAATATCGGCGGCAAGCCAGAATAACTCCGTTTCCAAATGACCGTGGAAACGGAGTTTTTTCTTGTGTGCGCTTTGCGTCAGCGATCGAGAACGTCGCGGATTTCGGTGAGGCTGGTGCGGGCTGTGAGCAGGTAGAAGCCCTGGGTCGCGAGGTGCGACGGCATGATCATGCCATCGGCTGCGCCGTTCGAGATGATCAAGGGCCGTATCGCCAGTGCGTCCTCGAATCGGACCAGCATCGTATTCCAGACGGCAGCAAGGTTGCGCTCGCGTATGGTCTCCGAGAAATCCGAACGCGCGGCGGCAAGGATGCCGTAGTAGCCATAAAGCTGACCATAAGCGAACCAGAATCGGTCATCCGCCCGCGTGTCGAACCAGCCGCCATTGTGGTTTGCCGAGCGCTCCTTCAGGATATTGGACGTATTGCCGAGGTCGTTGGAAATACGATCGAGGAACTCGAGAAGGTTGTCGGCGCGACCGTCGAAGGTTGACTTGCAGTCGCCTAGTTCTGCGTTGAACGCGTCGAGATGCGTAATCGCGGTCTGGTAGACGCTCGGCGTCGGCGTGCGAAAGCCGAACGGCGTCAAACTGAAATACCAGGAACTCTCGTCATACTGCATGTCCTGCCGGGCTTCCTGGAGCTGGGCATTGATGCCCGAGGTGCCACGGACGCGGGCGAGCGAGTCGACGAGTTCGATGGTGGTGCGGCGGACGGCCTGGTTCACGCCGCGCTGGAAGCTCGCCTTGTTGTCGAGCCAGGGCGTGTGATCCCAATCGAGGCCGAAGAGACCCAGCTTGTAAAGCGGCGCCGAGGAAATCCAGGTGTTCTGGTTGACCTCCATATCCACCAGGTCAGAGGTGACCTGGACGATCGCCGAGGGCTGGCACTTCTTCGGCGCGGCCGGATCCTCGCCAGGCAGCTCCTTACCGGCAGGTAGCTTGCGATCCTCGAACTTGTAGGCGGCGACATAATCGGGATTAAAGCCGGTCCAGGCCTGGGTCGTCCAGATAAAATGGGCATAAACGATGAAGAGCAGGACGACGATCAGCCCGACAACGCCCTTGATGATCATGCCGCGCGAGGCATACCAGCGGCCGGCGCTCAGGAAGGGGAAGAGGATCCAGGCAATGACATATCCGATGCCGCGTCCGATCGCGCTGAATATGTTCTGGAAGAACTGGATGATCGGGTCGAGCATATGGTCAATCCTCTTTGATGCCGTATAGGCGACGGCGGAAGGCGGCCTTGTCAGTCAGATATGTATCCTGCAGCATCTGGACAACGTGTTCCTGGAATTTGTCAGGGTAGCGCTCATAGGCTTCATAGAAGCCCTGCTTGTCGAAGACGTATAGGGAGACGAAATCGAAGGGCTGCATTTGCGCGATGAGCTGGTTGACCAGCCATTTGTCGGGATGATCGGCATTGGCGCGGACGAGCAGGAAACGGAAGCGTGCCGCGACATCGGGCATGCGGACCTGGCCGGTCGAGACGATCTGGCGCTGCATCTCGGCCAGGAACGGGTAGGTTCCGTCCTCCGCAACAGCCTTCGCGTTCATATGCGCCCAGGTCTGCAGCCAGACGCGGTCCGCTTTGGTGGGGTCGAATGCAGGATCGCGCTCGCCGGCGAGGCTGAGCAACGCCATTTCCATGCGGTGCTCGAGCAGGCCGGACTCGCGGATCCACGAACCCTGCGGCAGTTCGAGCCGCTTGGTGCGCGCGAGGAAGCCATAGATCGTCTCGTAATCGGTGATGTCGATATAGGAGACCTGCCAGGGCCGCGCCTTGCGGAAGCCGGGCACGTCGGACCTGCAGATGACCGTGGTGTTGCGGTCGTCGTGAAAGACGAAGACACCACCGAAATGATTGGCCCAGAAGGCATCGTGGCGGAAGACCAATTGGTCGGGAACGAGGGTGTTCTGGCGGATGTCGCCGGTGGTCCTTGCCAGTTCGACCATGCGGTTGAGCATGTCGTTGTCGCGCCAGGCATTGGGCTTGGATATCACCATGTCGGAGAGTTCGCGAAGCTCGGCCGCCTTGCCGAGAATATCCTCCGCCGAATAGACCTTGAAATGCACCTCGTTGATCGAAAGCAGGTCCTCGATGTGATCTACGGTGGCGACTGAATCCTCGATTTCGCCGTAGAGTGCATCCTTGATGGTAACGGCGTTGATCGCGCGCGCATTGGCGGAAAAGAACTCGTGCATCAGGGCGGCGGTGTTGGAAAAGCTCGTATGGACGACGGGAAGCTGCTCCTGATCCGGCGTCAGGATGACGAAGCGGCGGTTGACGCGGTTGGGATCGAGATAATCGCGATCACCGAGTTCGGCGGCGATCTGCGGCGAAAACCCGGTCATGTCGATGTCGAATTCCGTGAGCTTGGTCTCGGGCAAGCCGAAGCCCTTGAGCGCCTTGTTGTAGCGGGCGATCAGATATGCCTCGTTGATCGGCATCAGCCGTCCGTAGATCAATTCTGCTTCGAGGAGGCGTTTCATGCGGTCAACTTGTTCATGGGTTCATGCGGCCGGCTGCTAGTTTCTTAATCACCGTCAACAAGATCGTCGATGGTTACCCGTAGAACTTGGGCTATTTTTTTCAAGGTTGCCACCCCGCCGTCCTTCTTTCCGTTTTCGATTTCCGAAAGAAATGCAGCGCTGATGCCCGTCTTTTCGGCCAGTTCCCTGGCGCTTAAGCCGCGTAAGTCGCGATACACCCGAATGGGATTCTCGCCTTCAATCAGTCGGGCCGCGAAGTCTTCTGGAATGGCTTCTTCCTCGCCTGCTGCAAGCTTCCTGCGGTAGGTCTCTATGGCTTCAACATCTTCGGCAAGTTCAGCGCGTTCGAGTAACGTATCGTAATCGGACTTGCTGAGAACGATCATGTCCTCGCCATTCGGAGTCTTGAACGAAACCGCGGTGTTCATGGTTCAATCCTTGTAGACATCGCCTCGAGCGCCAACCTTGATCACTTCGATGACGACATCGTTCTCATCGAAGACGACACGCCGGTCGCCGACCCGGAGCCTGTACGCATTCTGCCCTGCAGCTTCTTGACGTTGTTGGCCTGCGAGGCAGGGTCATCAGCATATTGACGAAGTTTCGACCGGATACGAGCCGACTCGTTGACCGGCAACTTTGAGAGCGTTTTGATTGCCTGTTTGCTATAGGCTATTTTCTTCAGCACACTATAGCCATAGCGCTCTCAATTGGCAATAAAATTCGCTCTAAGCTAACTCACGCATTCCACCGCCCATCCTTGCGCATCTCCTCGATCTCCTTGATCGCCTTTTCGCGCTGGCGTTCGCGGCGGACGATGTCATTGATCGCGGCGTCGTCGGATTTGTCGGTGTAGCGGAATTCCGAGTCGCCGTAGCGGTTGATTTCCTGAAGGATCATGTCGAGCGTGATGGGCCCGCGCAGATGCTCGATCATCGCCTTCTTCTCGTCGTAGGACTTGTGCATGAAGTCCTCGGGCTTCTGGAACCATTCGTCGGGGAGCTCGACATCCATGGCGCGCATCTTGACCGCGTCGGTGATGTTCTTGACGGCGCGGCCGGTGAAGCGGGGTTCGGCGATGCGGATCATGTGGAGATAGGTGCCGACATCGGCGATGGTCTTGAGACCGCCCTTTTCCTTCTCGAACTTCTCCCAGACGGCGGCGAGGCCTTCCTCATGTGGCTTGGCGTGCGCCTGGTAGGTTTCCGAGACGGCTTTCTTGATTTCCTGGTTGGCGTAGAGCTGGTGCTCGCCGAGCGGGATCGAATGGTTCTTGCCGGCCAGCAGTGCGAAGATGTCGATATAATCCTCGCGGGTCTGCGGGCCATCGACCAGCCAGCGGGCGCCGGCGCGCTGGCGCAGCGCGTCGTCAACGTTCTCGGGATAGTTCGACAGCATGCCGAAGGTGCAATTGCCACGCACGACGGTCGAGGCGCCGGCGAAGCTTTCCATCAGCACGGCGGTGACTTCCTGCTGACCGGCCGACGCGCGGTCGTCGGAGCGTTTTGCCGCGACCTGGTCGACGTCGTCGATCGTGCCGAAGCCGATCGCCTTGGGATTCATCACATTGTTGATGAAATCCTTGCAGTTCTGGCCCGATTTGCCCTGGTAGGACGAGATCTGGTCGACGCCGAAATTCTCGTAATGGAAGGCGTAGCCGGCGATCTCGCAATAGTTGTTGATCAGGCCGGCGATCATCTGGATCAGCGTGGTCTTGCCGGTGCCAGGCATGCCATCGCCGATGAAGGTGAAGAGGAAACCGCCCAATTCCACGAACGGGTTCATCTGCTTCTGGAAATCGTAGGCCATGATCATCTTGGCGAGCTTCATGCTCTGATATTTGGCGATGTGGTTGCCGACGACCTCTTCCGGCTTCTTGAAACTCATGACCAGGGGTTTACGCTTCGCGCCCGGCGTTACGTCGAAGCCGTTGAGGTCGAAATCATCCTGCTCGATGCGGACATGGACATTTTCGAAGGCGGCGAGCCCCGTGAAGCGCGCCTTGCGGGAGATCAGGCCCTCGGTCGCGACGCGGGCGAAGGCGCGGGCGCGGCTGATCATCGCGGTATCGTCGGGCGAGCCGGCGATCGCGCGTTCGAGGCCGGCGACCATGGATTTTGCCGCATCCTGAGGCGTATCGAAGAGGTAATCGGGTTCCGCGACATCCTCGGCCGGCTCGCCTTCGCCGGGGAGCGTGGTGGTGAGATATGCGGCGAAGGTGAAGGCGGTGATGTAGGCTGCGGCCGACAGCAGCGCCTTGAAATTATCGGCATCAGGGCCTTGCAGCGGCGCGGTGGCGTTGCGGGCCTGTAGGCCCTCGAGATTGGTCTGGCGCGAGAAGACATCGGCGACAGCCAGGCCCACCATCACGCCACGACGGGCCCGGAAGAGAAGCGTGTGTTGATTGGGCGACAACATCTGGTCGGCGGCGCGGACCTGCTGGATGGTGCGGACGAGTTCGACCTCGCGGGTGCGGCGTGTGCCGCCGGTGGAGACCGTGGAGACGAAGCGGCGGTTGGTACCGGCGAGCGCGGTGCCCGACGTGCCGGAATCATTTTCCAGCATCACCACCTTGGTGACGAAGCTCTGGGCGATGGACAGGTGCTTGGTGATGTCGTCTTCGGGGATGGCGGTTAGGCCGGCGTTCAGGGACATGGGGTCTTTCCTCTCGGCGATCAGGTGTAGGAATAAGAAAGACCCCGCCCCGACCCCTCCCCACAAGGGGGAGGGGCTAAGCCGCGGCTTCCTCTCATTTTATCTCGGGCGCGGCGCTATGCCCTGCAAGCTTCGAAGCGATGGGCGGCGGTGCGGCGCCCCAGGGCGGGGTCTTTCTTGTAAAGCCAGCCACACTCACACCGCGCTCGTCACCTGATTGCCCGAGATCACATGCACTTTATAGCCGGCAAAAATCGTGTCGGCTTCGTTGGAGGCGTAGAGTGCGGTATAGGCTTCGTGCGGCACCAGCGCGTGTTTCTCGAAAGCGGAAACGCCCATGCGGGAAGCTTCCATATCGTTGGTGTCGATGTGGAATTCCTGTTGCGCTTTGGCCGAGGAGAAAAATCCCTTCACTTCAGGCTTTTCGCGCTTCGAGAAGACTTCCTGCACGGTCCAGGTCAAGAGCCAGGCGTTCTCCCGCTTCTTCACGCGCGACAGGATGCCGTTGATCACGGCGTTGTTCTCGGTGATGCCGGCTGAATAGAACGGACCGATGACGATACGGCGCATCTGCTTGGGATGGAGCGTCTCGAAATCCTTGTCCATGTTGGTGACGATCGTCACCGGCGAGAGCGCGAAGCCCGAATTGCGGATGACGAAATCATCGAAGCGCGATGCAAGCTCAGGATTGAGCAGGCCGCCGACGGGGAGCGGGATATCGAGATCGCTGTTGAGCTTGCCGTCGCGGGTGACCAGCATGCGGCGCATGTTCTCAGAGGAATCCTCGATCTTGGCGATGTAGATCATCGGCAGCGTCTGGCTGCCGTCGAAGGCGGCCCAGTTCACGACGACCGAGGGGCGGCCACTATCGGGATTGACCGAGATGCCCGATGTCTCGGGCAAGATGACCGGCGAGAAGACCTCGCCCTTCACCACTTCCTCGAGATAGAGCCGCTCGGCCATGCGGCCCTGCAGCGCCTCGGGGAAAGCCTTGTTGCGCAGGATGAAATCGACCATTTCGGCGCGCAGCTTGTTGCCGTCGGGTATCCCCGACAGGCGTTCCGGCGCGGTCTTTCGGTCGTTTTCGAGTTCGAGAACGTTCTGGTAGATCGGAAAGCCGGATTCGGCGCGCGAGATCCTGAAGCGCTCCATGAAGCCGGTCTTGTTTTCCCAGCAGCCGAGCGAGGTCTCGAGCCGCTCGACATATTTCATGATCAGCGTCGCGGTCAGGTCCTTGATCGCCTGGCCGCGGCTCAAATCGTCGAGATAGATCTCCATGCCCTGAAACGCCGCGCGGACGGTCGAGAAATATTGCTGGACTGCGGCTTCCGGCGGGTTCATGTCGCGCGCGCTCCGATCACTTGACGCCAATGAAGGGCAGGGCCGAACCCGGCACCATGGTTGAGGGAAGCGCGCCGTTCCATTTCTCGGCTGCCGTCAGGTTGATGAGTGAGGGGTTGTCGCGCAGTGCCGCGCCCTTGGCGCGGATCGCATCGGCTTCCGCGTCGCCGGCAAGCCGGGTGGCGGCGGCATTGGCTTCCGCTTCGGCGCGAACGGCGTCGGCGCGGGCGTTGGCCTGGGTGACGGTGATCTGCGCCTGCACCTTTTCGCGCTCGGCATTCTGCTGCAGCTTCTGGACTTCGACCTCGGCCAGCATGCGGTTTTCGATCGACTGCTCATAGGCGTCGGAGAAATCGATATTCTCGATCTGCACGCTTTCGATCACAACCGGGCCGACGATGAATTTGCGGATGGCATCCTCGGTCTCGGAATTGAGCTTGGCGCGGTCCTGTATTGCGGTCACGGCGTTGAAGCGGCCGAAGACGTTCTTCAACTGTTCGAAAAGGCGGCGGTCGATCAGGCGGTTGACGATGCCCTCCTCGCCGCCATACTCGGCATAAATCTTGTCGACCTGGTCGGCCGGCAGGCGGTAGTTCACGGAGATCGTGATATTGGCCGGCTGCTGGTCGCGGGAATAGGTGTTGACGTTGTCGTAGACCTTGGCGCGGCTCTGGACCGAAATCTTTACGACGCTGTCGATCATCGGCAGCTTGAAGCCGAGACCGGGTTCGGCGGTGCCGACGACAGCGCCATAGCGCAGGATGACGCCGCGCTCGCCCTGGTCGATCGTGTAGAAGCTGCCGCCGAATATGATCAGCGCCAGGATGCCGAGGACGATTGCGATTGCCGCCGTTCTTATGAAGCCTCGTCTGGGCGCAGGCGCGGTTGCTTCAGCCATTCATATCTCTCCCATGGGTGCGCTCGCAGCCGGTGCTGCCGGCTGCCGAGGCTCTTGGCTGTGGCCAAGTTGTTATTGCTTCACGTAATTCGCGGAATTGTGTTTTTCGAGCACCGTCTGGAAGCGGCGGGCGAAGGCATCATCGGCGAGCTTCTTGCGGCGCTGGATATCCTGGGTCGAAAGCATGTTCTTCTCATGCATTTCAAGCAAGTCGCCGATATGCTTCTGGGCCGCCGCGCCGATGCCGGCCATCGTTTCCTCGGCGGCTGTGTCCACCTGGCTGCCGAGCGTGTTGATCTTGTGGGCGACGTCCTGCTGGGCGGCGGTCTTCAACGAATCCTCGAGCGCCTTGTAGAGCACGATGCGCTGTTCGGTATCGATGGTCAGCTTGTTGATCAGCGTGTTCTGGGCGGCGAGCTGGTTGTTGAGCGAATCGACGAAGGTCTGGAACATCGATGTATAGCGTTCCAGCGTCTGGCTTTCGGCGAGCAGTTCCTGCTCCTTGGCCTGCATCTGATTGTATTCGGTGGCGAGCTTTGAGCGTTCGGCCTCGAGATCCTGGCGGGCGACCTGATCGGTGGTTGCGGCGATCTTGTTTTCGATATCCATCAGCAGCGGATTGATTTCCTCGATCCGCTTCTGCACGGCTTCGAGGTTGGTGATGGTGTTCTTGCGGCGCTGGATGACCTGCACGAGATTGGTCTCGGAGGACTTGTAGCGCTGTTCGAGGATCGACTTCTGTTCCTTCAGCATGCCGACGATCGAATCGGATTTCGCCAGCAGTTCCTGCAGGTTGCCGGCGAGCGACATGTTGCGGACGCGATCGGTGCGCATGCGTTGGGCCGACTGTTTGGAGAAGATGCCGATGAACTTTTCCCAGCCGGTCTGGCTCTTCATGCTCTCGAATTCGGAACCGAAGACATTGGTGGCGTCTTCCAGGCCGATGATCAGGTCGGCGATATTGCCTTCCATGACCTTCTGCTGATTGATCACATCCGAGATGCGGGCGTTCTCGATATCGAAATTGACGTCGCCGATCTTGGCGTCCGCCTTGGCGAACTGGTCGAGCACGCCACTGGACGCATCGAGTTTGCCGCGCATGTCGTTGACGATCGTCTGGGTTTTCTGGATTTCCGCGTCGAAGGATTGAAGTGTGGCCATGGTGTCCCCCTGGTGTCCGCTGGCGGGCGGAACGGTTGAGATAAATTGGTCGAGCGCGACATTACCTTTTTTTGGTTGCTTTGAAACCATAAAGCGCGACGCGTTGCCGGACCTGCCAATACAATAGATTGGTGTCGGCTGTCTGACGCACAAGTGGCGTATAATATTCGGCGCACGGGACGACTTGCCCGCTTACTGCGCGGCGGCGGGATCCTTGAGATAGGCAATGACATTGGCGATGTCTTCCGGTTTCTTCAGTCCCGGAAATGCCATCCTGGTGCCGGGAACCACATCACGGGGCGCCGCGAGATATTCCGCGAGCGTCGCTTCATCCCATATCTTGCCGGCGCCGAAAGCCGTCATGGCGTCGGAATATTTGTAATTCTCGGCCGTTGCGACGGGCCGGCCGACGAGGTTCATCAGCGACGGGCCGACCCGGTTGCCGGGGTTCGTCGCACTATGACAGCTCTGGCATTTGCGGAACACCACCGCGCCGGCGGTGGCGTCACCCGCCTCGGCGGCGCCTGCGGCAGAGATGATTGCGGCACTCAATAGTATCGCATGTATTTTCATTGTTGATCCTCGGAATATTCATCAGGCGCGATTGAAGCTGACTGGTATGAAAAGACAAGGTTATTTTGCGCGGGCTGTTCCCATCCTTTGCCGCATGCCGGTGGGAGACGTATTTCTCGTTGGCATCAAAAAGAAGTTTTCAAGCCATGGTTTTGTCTTCCCAGACACTCTGCAAATCCCAAAACGTCACTTGCGCGTCGCTAATGCGCAGATTGGCGGCGTCTATCCGCTTGAATTTACCTTTCATTGGTGATTGGCTAACGACATAAAAACAACTGGGAGCATGAAAATGAAGAGACTCTTGTCAACGACCGTCCTCGCCATGGGCTTGTCCGTGGTTGCGTTTGCCGGAATGGCCGCGGCCGCCGAGCCGGAAAGCTGCGGCACGGTGCATTTCGCCGATGTGGGCTGGTCCGATATCGCCGCCACGACGGGAACCGCGTCGGCCGTTCTCAAGGCGCTCGGCTACGAGACTGATGTGAAGGTGCTTTCGGTGCCGGTGACCTACCAGTCGCTGGCCAACAAGGACATCGACGTCTTCCTCGGCAACTGGATGCCGACGATGGAGGCCGACCTGAAGCCCTTCCGCGACGCGAAGACGGTCGATATCGTCGGTGTCAATCTCGAAGGTGCGAAATATACGCTCGCCACCAACGAAGCCGGCGCCAAGCTCGGCATCAAGGACTTCGCCGATATCGCCAAGAACAAGGACGCGCTGGAAAACAAGATCTACGGCATCGAGCCGGGCAACGACGGCAACCGCCTGATCCTCGGCATGATCGACGGCGACAAGTTCGGTCTCAAAGGTACCGAGCTCGTCGAATCCTCGGAGCAGGGCATGCTTTCGCAGGTGGCCAAGCTCGACAAGGACGGCAAGCCGATCGTCTTCCTCGGCTGGGAACCGCATCCGATGAACGCCAACTTCAAGCTGACCTATCTGACAGGCGGCGACGAAGTGTTCGGCCCGAATCTCGGCGGCGCGACGATCTACACCAATACCCGCTCGGGCTATGTCGGCGAATGCGCCAATGTCGGCAAGTTCCTCACCAACCTCAAGTTCACGCTCGCCATGGAAAACGAAGTCATGGCGAAGATCCTCGACGGCGGCATGGAGCCCGAGGCGGCAGCAACCGAATGGCTGACGGCCAATCCGGATGCCTTCACGCCCTGGCTCGTCGGCGTGACCACCAAGGACGGCGGCGACGCCACCGCCGCGGTCAAGAGCGCCCTCGGCCTCTGATGGCGACTGAATGGAGCGGCGAAAGCCGCTCCTTCTTTATGGTGATATCGCCGCGAGGCCCTGGGGGACTGCATGAACTGGTTGACGCAATACAAGATACCGATCGGAAACGGGGCGAAGGTTTTCGTCGATTGGCTGACGACTAACCTCAAGTTCTTCTTCGATTTCATCGCAATGGTTCTCGACGGGGGCATCACGGCGATGCTTTTCGTGCTGCAGGGCCCGTTTCTCAAGGGAACCGGCCTTGAAGGCTTCTATCCCCTGCTCATGATCGTAATCTTCACGTGGTTCGCCTGGTGGATGCGCAGGTCGATTGGCATCGCCGTTTTCACCCTGCTCGGCCTGCTGCTGATTTATAACCAGGGCTACTGGAAGGAAACCATGGAGACGCTTGCGCTCGTGCTTGCGGCAACGACGGTTTCCATGGTGGTCGGCGTGCCGATCGGCATTGCCGCAGCCCGGCGCCCCTGGCTCTATTCGATCATCCGGCCGATCCTCGACCTGATGCAGACGATCCCGACCTTCGTCTACCTGATCCCGGCGCTCATCCTCTTCGGGCTCGGCATGGTGCCCGGCCTGATCGCAACAGTCATCTTCGCCATTCCGTCGCCGATCCGGCTGACCCGCCTCGGCATCATTTCCACGCCGCCCTCTCTGGTCGAGGCCGCTCAGGCATTCGGCGCCACGCCAAAGCAGGTGCTGACCAAGGTGGAACTGCCCTTCGCCAAGCCGCAGATCATGGCGGGCCTGACGCAGACCATCATGTTGTCGCTGTCGATGGTGGTCATCGCGGCGCTGGTCGGCGCCAACGGCCTCGGTGTCCCTGTCGTGCGCGCGCTTAACACGGTCAACATCGCGAAGGGCTTCGACTCGGGTCTTTGCATCGTCATCCTTGCGATCATTCTCGATCGCGTCTTCCGTTCCGGCGATGGAGATGTCGCATGACCGCCGTTCATTTCGACAACGTTTCCATCGTCTTCGGTACCGCGCCCGAGCGTGCGCTCGCCATGGCCGACCAGGGCAAGACGCGCGACGAGATCAGCGCCGCGACGGGCCTCGTGCTCGGCGTGGCCAATGCGACACTCGATATCGAGGAGGGCGAGATTCTCGTCCTCATGGGGCTCTCGGGCTCCGGCAAGTCGACGCTGCTGCGCGCCGTCAATGCGCTGGCGCCCGTCGTGCGCGGCGAGGTGAAGGTGTTTTCGGGTGGCGATACGACCAACCCCTACAAGTGCCCACCGCAGAAGCTGCGTGACCTCAGGATGCACACGGTCTCCATGGTGTTCCAGCAGTTCGCGCTGCTGCCTTGGCGGACGGTCGAGGACAATGTCGGCTTCGGGCTCGAACTCGCCGGCGTGCCGGAGGACGAGCGCAAGAGGCGAGTGGGTGAACAGCTAGAACTTGTGAACCTCTCCAAATGGGGCGGCCGCAAGGTACAGGAGCTCTCGGGCGGCATGCAGCAGCGCGTGGGTCTTGCCCGTGCTTTCGCCACCGGTGCACCGATCCTGCTGATGGACGAGCCGTTCTCGGCGCTCGATCCGCTGATCCGCACGCGGCTGCAGGACGAGTTGCTCGAATTCCAGCGTCGGCTGAAGAAGACGATCCTGTTCGTCAGCCACGATCTCGACGAGGCGTTCCGCATCGGCAATCGTATCGCGATCATGGAAGGCGGGCATATCATTCAGTGCGGCACGCCGCAGGAGATCGTGCGCAATCCGATCAACCAGTATGTCGCCGATTTCGTGCAGAACATGAACCCGATCAACATGCTGACGGCCGCCGACGTGATGCGCAAGACGGCGTCGACCAGCGAAACCGTGTCCGGCACCGCGACGCCGACCGCGCGGCTTATCGATGTGCTCGACGCCATGACGCGGCAGCCTGGCGTGGTGGGCGTCGTCGACAATGGCACCATCGTCGGCGTGATCTCCGCGCAGGATGTGGTGGCTGGACTGACGCGCCACCGCAAGGTCTGAACGCTATGGCCGAGGACGCTGGCGACGGCGGGCCGGGGGCGGAACAGCCATCCGTCATCCAGCCTACCGATGCCGATTCATTAAGGCTGGCGAGGACGCTGGTTCGAAGCGCCCGTTTCGGTGCGATCAGCGTGCTTGAACCGGCGACGGGTCATCCTTTCGCGAGCCGCGTGCTCGTCGGCACGGATGTCGACGGCGTGGCTGTGATCCTGGCGTCGATGCTGACCACGCATATGAAAGCGATCATCGCCGATCCCCGCTGCGCGCTGCTTCTCGGCGAGCCGGGCAGGGGCGATCCGCTGGCCTGGCCACGCATCACTCTTCTCTGCACGGCCGAAAGGATCGACCGGGACAGCGAATCGGACCGGCGCATCCGCTCGCGTTTTCTGCGGCGGCACCCCAAAGCAAAGCTCTATGTCGCTTTCCGGGACTTCTCCTTCTTCCGGCTTGTGCCAAAACGGGTCAGCCTGAACGCCGGCTTCGGCAGAGCCTATAATATTTTGGGGGACGAATTAATAATTGATTCACCGTTCACCCACGCGCTGCACACGCATGAAGAGTATTTTATCGCGGAGATTGAAAAACTCGGTTGCAACACACCCGATTTACTGGCAAAGCATTATTTTAAAGAAAAAACAGGTAATTGGTCCATCAGCGGCATCGACGCGGACGGGGTCGATCTCGCGCGGAGGGAGACGATTCACCGGCTCGAATTTGTAAAGCGGGTTACCGATTCAAACGGTTTGATTGCAGAGTATTCAAGAATACTAATGGACATGCCGCAAAATTAGCCATGTACAAATCCAAATCCTGATTTATATGTTTTTTCCATTCGATTTCAAACCGCTTGGCGTATTTGATTGAGCGGTCATTCAATATAAAAACGAAAGTACCTTGTTATGAAAATGAGAAAGCTTTCAGAGCATTCGGGTTCCGCGGCTGCTCTGCTGTCCGCCATGGCCAACCCGAAGCGTCTTTTGATTCTTTGCAATCTCGTCAATGCGGAAGTACCGGTCGGTGTATTGGCCACCCAGGTCGGGCTCAGCCAGTCCGCGCTTTCGCAGCATCTTTCCAAGCTGCGTGCGCAGAAGCTGGTCAAGACGCGCCGCGACGCGCAGACCATCTATTATTCCAGCAACGCCACCCAGGTCCTGACGCTGCTCGATGCACTGGAAAGCATCTATGGCGGTTCTGCCGAGAACAAATCCGCCGCTTGACCGGCGATTGCCCGGCAAAATTGCATTCGTTATGAGAAGCGTCGGATGGAACCGGCGCTTTTTGCGTGGATTTGAATGTCCTCGCATTTCCTCTTTTCGTCAGGTTCTCGGCGACTGTTGCGTTCCCGCACTTGCGGCCAATTTCAGCTGACTCTAATTCTATAGGCCGGTTCGGAACGGTGGTGCGGCAAAGGTTGGCAATAACAGGGGCAGGACGTTGGTTTTTCAGGACGATGGCGTTTGCCATCGCCGCGATGACGTTCGCCTTGACGCTTGCCGCGTCGGCGGATGCCGCCAGCCGCAAACAGGCCGTGGAAAAAGCCGTCAACCCGCTTGATCAGCCCATGGTGTTTTCGATCGTACGCTCGGCCGCTGGCTTCTGCGAGCCGAATTGCCCGGAATGGATCTATGGCGAAGGCCAGATCGTCGGTGCAACCCCCTCGGCTTTCAAGAAGATCCTCAAGAAGGCGGGCGACCGCAAGCTGCCGCTGCTCATTGTCTCGCCCGGTGGCAATGTGACGGCGGCGCTCGAAATGGGCCGCATCGTCCGCAAGCGCGGCATGAATGTCGAGGTTAGCGCTACCCGCTTCATTTCGTGCTCGCCGCGTGACGACAAGTGCTCGCCGGACGGTCCGCTCAAGGGCGAGTATAGCGGCATGGCATTTTCGGCCGGCGCCTTCTGCTGGTCGGCCTGCCCGCTGGTGCTCGCGGCAGGAGAACGCCGCATTTCCAGCCAGTGGTCGCATACCGGCGTGCACCAGATCACCACGGTCTATTCCCGCGAACGTGTCTATTTCAAGGAGAAGTATCGCGTCGTCAACGGCAAGAAAAGGGTTATCAGCCGCAAGGTCGTGAGCCGCAAGAAGGCGGGCACCGAGAGCAGCACCAAGCTCCCCAAGAAGACGCGCAGGGCGCTGCTCGCCTATTTCAAGGAAATGGGAATCGAAAGCCGGATCCTCGAGGCAATGCTTTCGACGCCACCCGACCAGATCCGCCGGCTGGAACCGGTCGAGATGCTCGACCTCAAGCTGATCACTGAAATATCGCCATCGGATGTGCTGGCCAATCCGGGTATCTGCGCGGCACGCGCGGCGCCGGAAAACTGCATCATGCGCAACCCCGAGCCGATGACGGATATCAAGCCGCAGGGCCAGCCTGGCAAGCCGGCCTAAAGCGTGTCGCAGCTATTGGGAGCCATTCTGTTGGCTCCCAATAGCTGCGACACGCTTTAGCCGTTGCCCCAGGCAAGAGAATTGATTTTTCCGGTGCAGACCCTATGGTTCGCCATCTGCATACGGCACTTAGGATAGAAATGGCGCAGCACATGAGAACCAAGCCGGAAAACCCGTATTTGGCGCTTCCGGCATCGAGATATTGGAAAAGTGCAGTCGCGGAACGGCATGTCACCGAACTTGAGGAATTATACCAGCCCAAATTCGTGCTTCGGCCGAATGATAGGATCACCGTTGCCGGGAGTTGTTTTGCCCAGCATGTCGGCCGGAACCTGAAGATGCAGGGGTTCACGGTACTGGACAAGGAGCCGGCGCCCGAACCACTCAGCGAGGATATCGCGCAGAAGTTCGGCTTCGGGATCTATTCGGGGCGCTATGGGAATATCTATACGGCGCGACAACTCGTTCAACTGATCAAGGACAGTTCGGCGGGTGCTGTACGGGAGGAGGATTTCTGGCTGCGCGACAGCGCCGTTTTTGATGCGCTGAGGCCCAATGTGGAACCGGAAGGGCTGGGCAGCGTGAAGGAAGCGATTCTTCATCGAACGGAACATCTGATGAAGGTTTTGGAATTATTCCAGGAAACGGATGTAATGATCTTCACGCTCGGCCTAACCGAGGCGTGGGAGAACAAGATGACGGGCACCGTTTATCCGACTTGCCCGGGTGTGCTCGCCGGCGAATTCGACGAGCGCGTGTTCGGATTCGTCAACTACGATTTCAATGCCGTGCTTGCCGACATAGTCGAGGTCCGATCGCTGCTCAAGGCGATCAATCCGAACATGAATTTTCTGCTTACGGTTTCGCCTGTTCCGCTGACCGCTACCGCGTCCGGTCAGCATGTCCTCGTCGCCACGACCTATTCGAAGTCCGTTCTCAGGGCTGTGTGCGGGTCCGCGTGCGCGATGTTCGACGATGTGGACTATTTCCCATCATACGAATTGATTGCGTCGCCGGTGGCGCGGGGTTTTTTCTATGAGCCG